>JYMV01007234.1_pt1 | contig 21472 bp, 20 predicted proteins | sample 338911 | NCBI WGS metagenome assembly JYMV01 (sample SAMN03354496, study PRJNA234377) | hydrothermal vent metagenome | biome: Deep sea; feature: Hydrothermal plumes at the Eastern Lau Spreading Center, Western Pacific Ocean; material: Seawater | place: Tonga | collected 2009 | depth 2000 m m
ACGCCTGGATCGTGCAGACCTTGGTGAGCGCCGGGGCCACCATGGTGGGGAAGACTCATACCGACGAATTAACCAGGGGCATCTTGGGGGAGAACGCCCACTACGGCACGCCCATCAACTCCAAAGCCTTGGGCCGGGTGCCAGGCGGCTCGTCCAGCGGTTCAGCGGCGGCGGTGGCCGGAGGGCTGGTTGATTTTGCTCTGGGCTCGGACACCGGAGGCTCAGTGCGCATCCCTGCCAGTTTCTGTGGCCTTTACGGCCTGCGCCCCACTCACGGGCGCATCCCCCTGGAAGGGATTTTGATGCAGGCGCCCAGTTACGACACCATCGGCTGGTTCACCAGGGACGCTGAAACCTACGCCAAGGTGGCCGAGACCGTGTTTCAATCGACCATTCCTGACGCGAGCCCAAGCCGCCTGATCATCGCCGAGGATGCCTTCGAAGAAGCCGACGAAGACGTCTCCGAAGCTTTGATGTCGGTCGCTGAAAAGTTGGCTGCCATGGCCGGAAGTTCGACCACCTTGCAGCTGTCACCCAACGGATTAACCGAATGGGCCGTCCAGCAAAACGTGCTCCAGTCCGTGGAAGCTTGGGATTCGGTCAAAGACTGGATAGACCAGGTGAACCCCAGGTTCAGTTTCTGGGTCAGCGAGCGTTACAACCTGGCAATCAGCCTAACCGAGACCCAGATCAGTGAAGCGACGGTCCTGCGAGACAAAGTCAGTACCAGGATGGACGAGGTATTCGCCGGCGGCGGCTTCGTCTGCCTCCCCACGGCGGTAGTGCCCGCCCCACTGCGAGGCCTGCCTGCCTCGGCCAAGAAAGACGTCCAAGGGCGGTTGAGCCGGTTGACCTGCATCGCTGGCACAACGGGAAGGCCCCAATTGAGCATGCCGCTGGCCGAGGTCAACGGGCTGCCGGTGGGTATATCAATCATGGGCGACCACGGATCGGACGAGGAACTCATCGGTTTCGCGCGACGGGTCGAGGCCGAACTGGCCGGCTGAATCCCGTCCGGAACCAACCGCATCAAACCGGCCACTGAGTACCTACGCCAGTTGGCGAGATCTAGAGAATCCCATGAGCGGCGTTCATGACATCGGCGGGTCGTCCGGGTTTGGACCGGTCACTGATCATTCCAAAGCGGAGCCTACGTTTCATGAGCCCTGGGAGGGCCGGGCCTTCAGCGTCGCAGTCGGTCTCACCAATGCCGGCCGGTACGAATGGCGAGAGTTCAACAGCATCTTTATCGAGCATATCTCCCGGGCGGAGCAGTCCGGCGATTCCTCCACCTATTACCAGCGGTGGCTGGCCGCCTTGGAAGAACTGGCCCTGAAGAAGGGACTGGTCTCCGTCGGCGAGTTGGGGCAGCACGCTGAGCAGTTGGCCGCCGAAGACGACCACCACTGAATCACAACTGAACTATCCATCGCCGGGCCAATGGACAGACGCTACTCCCGCAGCTTAATATCCTCCTGACCCAAACAAGAGGCTCGATAGGAGAGAAAATGGCCCATCAGGTTAATGGAGTAGTCGCCCAATCCAAGGGCGCGCCGGTGAAGTTGGCCCCGATCTTGGTGCCCGATCCGGGCCCAGGCGAGGCACTGATCCGCGTGAAGGCCTGCGGTGTCTGCCACACCGATCTCCATTATCGTGAAGGCGCCATCAACGACGATTTCCCCTTCCTGCTGGGTCACGAGGCGTCCGGGACTGTGGAGTCGGTGGGAGACGGCGTGACCAACGTGGCTCCTGGTGACTTTGTGATCATCGCATGGCGGGCCCCCTGCGGTACTTGCCGTTCTTGCCTGCGCGGCGCTCCCTGGTATTGTTTCTCCAGCCGGAACGCCTTCCAGCCTATGACTCTGGCCGACGGCACGCCCCTCTCGCCCGCCCTAGGCATCGGCGCCTTTGCTGAACTAACCTTGGTAGACGCCGGTCAGGCGGTCAAGGTTTCCCCCCAAGCCAGCCCCGAAGCCGCCGGTTTAGTGGGCTGCGGGATTATGGCCGGCTTTGGCGCTGCCATGAACACCGGCAACGTCAGCCGGGGCGACTCAGTGGCGGTATTTGGCTGTGGTGGGGTCGGCAACGCGGCCATCGCCGGAGCCCGTCTGGCCGGCGCCCACACCATCATTGGGGTAGACCTGGACGACCGGAAGCTGATTTGGGCCAAGGAGTTCGGAGCCACCCACACCATCAATGCCTCAAGCACCGATCCGGTGGAGGAGATACGAAAACTGACGGGCGGCAACGGCGTTAACGTGGCCATCGAGGCCGTGGGCAACCCGGTGACGTACGAACAGGCCTTCTACGCCCGGGACCACGCCGGCACGGTGGTTTTGGTGGGCGTGCCCAGCCCCGACATGAGGATCGAACTGCCGCTGCTGGAAGTATTCGGCCGGGGCGGCAGCCTGAAATCGTCCTGGTACGGCGACTGCCTGCCCTCCCGCGATTTCCCCATTATCATCGACCTATACCTGCAGGGACGCCTGGACCTGGACAAGTTCGTCACCGAGACCATCGCGATCGAAGACGTGGAAGAGGCTTTCCATAAAATGGAGCGCGGCGAGGTACTGCGGTCGGTGGTGGTATTTTAGGAGCGAAAATCCTTAGAGGTCACGGACATACCTAATGTCCAAGGGCTCCAGATAAAACTCCGTGGAGTCACAGAAGCCTGTGGCCCATGGATGGTCTTTCTCGAGGACGGCTCCCACGCGTTTAACCACTTGGGACTTTAGCCAAGTTTCCGCCTCCGAAAGTAATCTCCCAGCGATTCCCTGGCGAGGGTATGCACGGTCTATCGCCAGCCGGTAGATATTGCCCCGCCAGCCGTCGAAATTTTAGATGGTATGTCGATTTTGAACGATCCCGCAAGTAAATTCGTCCTGGGCCGTTCTGTTTCCCCGCTCTCTCTAAGCTGAATTTTTCGGGTGCTATACTAGCCGCACTTTTCCTGGCGTCCACCGCGACCACCAGATTTTTGAGAGGTAACTATGGATTTCGGCGCAATGATGTTTTCCACCGACTACTCCATCCGGCCTGACGACCTGGCCAAGATGTTGGAGGACCGCGGGTTCGAATCTATGTGGGTCCCGGAGCACACCCATATACCAGCCGACCGGACCAGCCCCTGGCCCGGAGGCCCGGACCTGCCCAAGGACTATTGGCACACCTATGACCCGTTCGTCGCACTCACTGCGGCCGCCAGCGTGACCACCGACCTGAAGCTGGGGACAGGCATCTGCCTAATGATCGAGCGCGACCCCATCACGACGGCCAAGGAGATCGCTAGTTTGGATATGCTGTCTAGAGGCCGGTTTATCTTCGGCGTGGGCGGCGGCTGGAACGCGGAAGAAATGCGGAATCATGGCACTAATTTCAAGCGCCGCTGGAGAATCCTCCGGGAAAACATCCTGGCGATGAAGGAAATCTGGACCAAAGAAGAGCCGGAATTTCACGGCGATCACGTAAATTTTGACAAAATGTGGGCGTATCCCAAGCCTGTCCAGCGGCCTCACCCACCCATCCTAATGGGCGGCGACGGCCCCACAACCTTCGACCGAGTTGTTGACTACTGCGATGGCTGGATGCCGATCGGCAGCAGAAGCTCAAGCGGACCCAGCCTCGCGGAGAAGATCGTTTTGTTGAAACGGCAGGCTGAGGATGCGGGTCGGGATCCAGACTCCTTAAACATCACCAGCTTCGGATTACGTCCGGACCAGGAATTAATCTCCCGTCTGGATGAAGCCGGGGTTGACCGCGTCATCTTCACTTTGCCATCAGAAGAGCGCGAGTCCGTTACGCCGCTAATCGACGAATGCGCCAGGCTTATCTCTTAGGCTCAAAGATCCGAGCCCAACGTCGGTCTGCCATCACAGACTGAAAAGGCCCGCCAGGCCCCCCTATCAGGCGTCTGCCGACCTTTTACATTAGAACCAGTAATGTTGACAGTCCGGGTCGGATTGCCGGCACTTTGATTTCTAGTCTCCTATACGCCTAGACAGAGGCAAGGAGGCAAACGACACCGCAGCCAACGCGAAAAGCCCAGAGATGTAGTATAGGGTGGCTTGGAAGTCGAAATAATCGTAAAGGGCTCCGGCGATCAATGGAGAGGGCGCTGCCATCATGAAGCTGATACAGGAGACTACACCAAGACCGGTGGTGGCTACCTCCCGATTAACCACATCGAAATATGCAGCGGTAAGTATCGGTTGGTCTGGATATAGGAACAGACCCAGCAAGGCAATGGTGATTGTAAGAGCTACGCCTTGATCGAATACGACCACCAAAAGCGTCATAACGCAAGACCAGATCAAACCTGGCACCAACACCTGCTTGCGTCCCAGCTTATCGGAGATCAATCCAGCAAGCGGCTTGGCTAGCAGCCCAACGGCAATCAGCATGGAGATGTGGAATCCCCGGTTGATGGGATTAAGTTCAAGGTCGTTTCCTAGGTACAGAGAAAGAGACATCACCAAGGCCGCCAAGGCCATGGACCGCAGGCCTCGCACCAGAATCAGCCCCCATAGCATTGGGCTTTTGAACAAGGTCTTAGTCAAGGCCAGTCGTTCGGCTAGTCCGGCAGACTTGGCAACCTCTTCCTTTACGTCGCCTATGTTCTTGAAGGTCCAGATCGCCATGAAGCCCATAAAGAACGGCGCTATGGCGTAGATGCTAAGAATGTCCCGCCAGCCCAACCAAAATAACAGTACTCCGGTGATGAAGGGGCCAGCAACATCGCCAACGCTACCGCCCACTCCGTGGAACGAAAGCATCACGCCTCGGCGGCTGGGGAAATGGTGAGACAATGACGCAGACGCCGGAAGATGCCACAATGAATGGGAAATTGCAACCACTGCCATCCCAAGCAACAGCAATGGATAGACCGGGGAGATTCCCATGACCAGTGACCCAAGACCGGAGGCGGCAACACATCCAGCAAGCAGCCATCCCCACCACTTTCGCAGCATATCGACCACGACCCCACCAGGCAGGGAAACGAGCGCCGAAGCAACTTCCCGCATGGTTATGATCCCGCCCACGCCCACGCTGTTCAGACCAAAGGTTCTTTGGATCTCCGGGAAGACTACGACAAAACTCTGGATGATCCAATGGAAAGCCACATGGCCAACAGCCAAACCGGTAACCATCACTCGGGCTGTCAGCCGCAAATCTTTAGTGTCGCATGATGTGGTTTCGGATGTCTCGTCCATTGAACCTCAACTAGAATACGCCTGCTGTTAAGACAAATTTTGGCAATGATGATGCGGGCTGAGCCAGGAATTCTATTTCAGCATATCCAGGTTGGCAAATACAATCGATCGACATGCGGATAGAAAATGCCCCAGACCAACCAGATATACTGACTCCGATAGTTGACTGATACAGACTACAGGTCTTCTGGGGGCAGAAATGCGTTAGGGACGATGGCGCTCCCCTGGCCTACGCCCGTGGTGTCGCCCTTCTGGTTCTTGACCTCAATATCAACTGACACCCGGTTTCCGTTGGCCTCTCTTGTAGTGCCGGAAACCTTGCCGGTGAAGGTGATGGTGTCTCCGGGTCGGACCGGTCTGAGGAACCTGAGGTCCACAGTGCCGGTGTGATTGAACACCTCTTCGCCGAAGTGCCTGCGTAGCATCTCGATGGCAAATGACAAGGACATTCGCCCGGAAGCGACGGTGCCCTCCGTGCCCAAAACTTCTTTCGCGGCATGTTCGTCGGTGAACTGGGAGGGTCCGGTATTGCCGGCGCTACCCTCGAACAGATTGATCGCCTCCTGGGTCAGTTCTTTGACTAGGGGCGTGATTTCGTCGCCTTCATCGTAACTTCTGATTACCCGCCCCATTTCTTTCCAACCTCCGACGGCTGCTTGAGTTCGTGGGTGATAACCCGGTCAATCAGCCTGCCGTCCTCATCCACCGATACGGCCTCAGTGACGATATAGTTTTTGCCCCTTCTAAGATATTTGTCGGCGATCCAAGCAGTAACGGTCAACTTTTTGCCCGCGACCGGGGGGTTGTAGCAGCGGAAGGCACACCGGGCATTGACGGAACCGGCGTCGGTGTATTTGTTGTTGTATTGGCGGACATCCACCTTGTGGGCGATGGTCGGGAAGCCGGCTTCCGGATCCATCACTCCCTTTCGGTAGGTGTCGATCATCTCTTGCGTTAGTAAATATTCGAATTTATCGAAGGTCTCGCCCACTTTAAGAGCGTCCCAGTCCAGTTCGATTCGGTTATCAACCTCGGCCATATTTAGTGCGTCCTCCCTAAGGAATATGTCTGGAAAATAGATGCAACGATTGCATTGGGTTCGGTTGGAAAAGCTCCCGCATTATACATTTTGAAGAGACCGGCTGAAGGAGACCAGCCACGGTAGTGCGAGCGTTCCTGAAACTGAATATGTCCCGAACCATCGCTGACGACACCAAAATCCGGATGCACAGGGTGTTGCCGGACTGGCAGGAAGGCCAAGGCATCGGCTTCGGAAACGAAGGGCCAGGTGCAGCTGCCGTTGACGGCGACGTGTCTTGGACCCACACGAAGTTTGATTCTCTGGACTGGGACCAGCCAGGTGGGGATTTCTTTCCGGTAGCCAGTGCCGCCGCAACGGTAGGTGGGGAGGGGGCCTACGCCTGAGAATCGAGCCAGATGCTAGCCGATGTCCAGAAATGGCTGGACGACCCCAGCAGCAACTTCGGCTGGCTGCTCCTGGGAGACGAAACAAAGTCCCGCACAACCAAACGGTTCGACAGCAGCGAGAACGAAGAAGAGGCCGGGAGGCCGGTGGTGGTGGTGGAGTACAAGCCGAGTTAGGCGACCAGCCCTACGGCCTAACCAACCCCAAGTTGTCACGCAACGTTCCGTCAGCGTATTCCTGGCGGAACAGGCCGCGGCGTTGGAGTTCTGGGACTACTAGGTTCACGAAGTCTTCGTAGGCGCCGGGCATGTGGGTGGCGGCCAGGACGAAGCCGTCGCAGGCTTCAGCTTGGAACCAGGACTCCATCTGGTCGGCCACCTGAGTAGGGGTGCCCGCGAACACGGGGAATTCCCGAAGCGTGCCCCGGCCCGACCACTTGATGAAGTCGTTAACGCTGGGATTCGGGGTGCCGCTTAGATCGATCACTCGTTCCAAGAAACCTCTCAGACCGGTCATCGACGCCAAGATTTCGTCCGAGAGCGGCTCATCTACGGGATGCACAGAGAAGTCGTAGTTAAAGACTTCAGATAGTAGCGTCAGCGAGTCGGCCTGGTTGGCCAGACCTTCGATCTGCTCCAGCTTATGTTGGGCCTCTTTCTCCGATTCACCGACCACCACATACACCGCCGGCGCAACCCGCACCGAGTCTGGATCTCGGCCTGCCGCCTGGGCCCTTTGGCGCAGGTCGTCCCGGTAAGCCTTGCAGGCTTCGGGCGTGGGGTAGATCACGAACAGCAACTCCCCCCAGCGGGCCGCGAACTGCCGCCCCCGCTCCGACTGACCCGCCTGGATCACCACGGGATGGCCCTGAGGAGGCCGGGGCACGGTCAACGGGCCCCGCACCTTGAACCACTCGCCCGAATGGTCGACACGATGGACCTTGGTCGGGTCGGCGAACCTGCCGGTTTTCTTGTCCAAAACGACCGCGCCATCCTCCCAGGAATCCCAAAGCTCGTAAGCAGCCTCCATGAAATCGTCCGCCACGTCGTAACGGTCATCGTGCTCCAGGTGCGCTTCGACTCCGAAATTTTGGGCCTCGGAATCGTTAAGGGACGTGACCACGTTCCAGGCGGCTCGTCCCTTGGTGAAGTGGTCGATCGAGGCAAACAAACGGGCTACGTGGAAGGGCGAGTAATAGGTGGTGGAATAGGTGCCCCCAAGTCCCAGGTGCTTGGTCGCCAGGCCCATGGCGGTCATGATAGGGACCAGGTCCAGTTTGACTACCCGTATCCCGTTCTCGACGGCTTCCTCGTAGGACTCGCCATATCTGCTCGGCATGGCCAGCCGGTCGTCGATGAACGCCAGGTGGAACCGGCCCTGCTCCAGGGTGACTGCGATATTTTGGTAGAACTCCAGGTCCAGGAAACCCGGGTCTGTGTCCGGGTGGCGCCACGAGCCCGTATAGTTGGAGCAGTTGGAAGCCTGCAAGAAGGCCACCAACAGCATCTGCCGGTCCCGGTTTGTGTCTGGATTATCTGCCATTGGTTACAGCCCTCCATGAGGCTGGTGAGTTATCTCTGCAATATCGGTTTGATGGGAGAATGGCCAACCGGCCTAACCGGCGGCTTGGCTGTAAGAACGATCAAGCTGCAGGCCAAGGCGATACCACCAAAGATCAGGAACACCAAGGAATAGCTCTCTCGGGAATCGAAAATCATTCCAGCCACCAGCGGACCAGTAGACTGACCAAGCAGGACGCCGGTCTCGCTGATGCCTCTGATCCGGCCCAGCGAATCACGCCCGTAGTAATTAGCATACATGATGGTGGTGATGACGTTAGATCCCGCCGAGATTGAACCAACCATAGCGGCAACTATGAACGCCTCGGTGGTAGTGTTCACGGTGAGCAGGAATAGCGTGCTGGTACCCATGATCAAGAACACCATCGAATAGGCGTAGCGCGATTCTATTTTCTCCAAGATCCAGCCCCAGGTCAGGCTGCTAAAGCCGGCCACCACCCAACTGAAGCCGATGGCCACCGCCGCCAGTGTCAGCGTCAACCCTTGGTCCTGGTAGTAAGCGCCCAGATGGACATTGATGCCCGTGCTAACGCCCAAAACTGCCATCCCCATGAAAAACAATATCCAAAATGACTTGGTTCTGAGGGTCTCGGAAACGGTCCATGAGTCATCGTTGACGTTCAGGTTCTCCCTAGGAACAGGTCCGTCGTCCTGGCCGGCGTCTGGGAGCAGGCCAAGGTCTTCGGGCCGCTCCACGATCAACAATAGGGATGGCGCTACCGACACGGCGACCACCACAATCCCGATGGTGAGCCAAGCGGCCTTGATGCCAAAGTGCTCAATCATCTGGGCGGCTAGCAAAGTGAACACCAGTCCGCCGATGGAGCCGCAAAGGAAAATCACACCGATGGCCCGGCCCCGCTTTCGAATGAACCACCGGGAGACCACCGTACTGGCGCCGATGGGCGCCGGGGTGTGGAACACAACCCGGGCGGCCGCGTAAGCCAGATAGAACGTTAGTGGAGTCGTGGCCCATGCCAGAGACGACATCGCTAGCCCCATGACCAACATGCTGACCACCAGCACCATGCGCACTCCATAGCGGTCAATGGCCCATCCGATGGCCGGTGATAACACAAGGGCAGCCAATGCTCCGGCGCTAACCGACCCACTGATCAGCGTGCGGCTCCAGCCAAATTGCTCAGATAGGGGGAATATGAAGAGCGTTAGCGTGGTGATGCTGGGCGCCATGCGGGCGAGCACAGCGGAGCCTGAAGCGCCGACCACAACCCATCCGTAGTAGAAGGGAAGTTTGTCCTTGATTCTGGATGCTACCGACAATGCGCCAATCTCAACAAGGTCTCTTTTTTCGCCCACAATCGCCAACCATCTTAGCTGACCGGTAATGCCGGTTTTTTTACGGGCGCTTTGGCTTTTAACACCAACAGGCTGCAACTGAGCGCCATCACCACAAACACCATGAAAATGGTGCTGTAGCCGCCCTGGATGTCGAACAGAATCCCGGCGATCACAGGGCCGGTCGCCTGGCCTACCAGTACACCTACCTCACCCAGTCCCCGTATCTTGCCCAACGCCGACCGGCCGAAATAATTTGCGTACATCATCGAGGGCACCACATTCGAACCCGCGGAAACGATGCCGAACAACCCGGCAACCAGGAACACACCCACGGTTCCGCCGACGAATATCAGATATAGAGTGCTGCCAGCTTGGAACAGGAACATCCCGGAATATGCGTAGCGAACATCGACTCGGTCTGTGACCCAACCCCAAGTCACGCTGCCGAACGCGGAGACCATCCAGCTCAGACTTACTGCCAGGGCAGCGGATGTGGGCCCTAGTCCTATATCCCGGAAGTAGGCCCCTATGTGAACACCGATGCTTGTGTGGACGAAAAAGGCGGCAAACCCCATGGTGACTAGCAAGCAGAATGTCCGGGTGTGAATGGCCTCACCCAGCGTCCAAGAGTCGTCATCTATCACCCGAGGCTGCAGGGCAACGGCGGCTGGAGCGCCCGCAGCGAAAACCCAGGCTGGGAACTTAGAATCGCTGTTTACCCCTTCAATGTCAGGATTAACTCCATCGGGCAAAAGCCCAATGTCTTCAGGTCGTTCGGCCACCAAGAGGAGCGAAGGGGCTACGGATACCATCAGCACGATCAGGCCAATGATGATCCAGGTCGCTCTCAGTCCGTGATTCTCCACGATCAAGGAAGCGACCATGGTGAACACTACGCCGCCGATCGCGCCGATCAGGAAAATTATCCCGATGGCGCGGCCCCGCTTTCTGATGAACCACCTGGAAGCGACCGTGCTGGCCCCGATGGGCGCCGAGGTGTGGAAGACGACTCTGGCGGCTGCGAAGGCGATATAAAAGGTCAATGGGACTGTGGCCCATGCCAATGAAATCAAGGCCAACCCAAGGCCCACGGCGCTGACTACCAACACCGGGCGCGCACCGAACCGGTCTATGGCCCATCCGATCACCGGTGAGAGTGCCAATGATAAGATTGCGCCTGCACTTACCGACCCTGCGATGAGCGTGCGGCTCCAACCCAACTGCTGGGACATGGGGAAGATAAGTACGGTGAGGGTGGTTATGGCCGGGGCCATCCGGGCGAAAACCACCGTGCTGGAGGCGGCGACCACAATCCAACCGTAGAAAAAGGGGAAAGAATCCCGCAAGCGGGACGCAAGAAGCATCAAGCAGCCTTGCCGCCCACGAAAGAGTTAGGACGGTTGGTCGAAATCCTGGAAAACGCCGCCCTGGGAAAGTGAACCCTCCCCAACGGCAGTTCAGCAATGATACACAAAACTCATGTTCGTGACTGGAGACTGAATCTTCCGTCAACTTAAAAATACCTGGCAGGCCCGAGATTGACGATAAGAACAGATGGTTAATATAATGAGGCGCCCCAAAACAGCCAAGCGAGTCCCGTGTGTGATGGCCTCGCCACGCCATAACGGGACTGAGAATCGTCCACAGAGGAGCGACCGATGGCCCAACAACAAGCAGCCTTACTGAAACCGGAGTCCCTGGTTGCAGAATTCAAGAAGAACGGCGTCACCCACATCGTGACGATCCCCGACAGCGAAACAAATTACCTCTACGAATTGATGAAGGAACAGGACTGGCTGGACGTTGTCCCCTCCTCACGTGAGGGCGAGACTTTCGCCATCGCCCTTGGGCTGATCGTCGGCGGCAAAGTCCCCGTCTGCGTCATTCAGAACACCGGCATGATGGAATCAGGCGACTCCATCCGCGGCATGTCCATCGACGCTGGGTTCCCGCTGGTCATGTTGATCGGCTACCGGGGTTGGACGCGCCACGGCGTGATCACCGACTCGGCCGCCCGCTACACTGAGACTTTCCTACACGCCATGGGCATCAACTACTACCTGTTGGAGACCGATGACGACGCGAGCCGGATCTCGATCGCCTTCGAGGAAGCCCGGGCCCAAAGCCGGCCCGTTGCCGTACTGGTCGGAGACGAGTACCACGGCTTCAACCGGATGTAGGTTGGCCCGATCCAGGCACATCTTGCACTTAAATAATTCGACTGGAGTTACAATATGTTCGACTCAGCAGATATGTTCCGGGCCTTTCAACCGCACCGTGAGAAGGCCATCGTCGTAGTTACGGGCACCGCAGGCCGAGACTGGCGCGAGATTTCGGATAACGAAAGCCGCGACCTGTCGTTCCAGGGCGCCATGGGACAGACCAACACGGCCGCTTTGGGCTTCGCCCTTGCCCAGCCCGATGAAAAGGTAGTGCTCTTCGACTCCGAAGGCTCGCTTCAGATGAACATGGGTGTACTTGGGACCGTCGCTGGCAAGAAGCCCAAGAACTTCTTCCATTTCCTGATGGACAACGAATGTTACGCCACTACCGGCGGACAGCCCGTGCCCAACGCATCGGAGATCAACTATGCAGGGATGGCCAGGGAAGCCGGGTATAAGAAGACGTTCGAGTTCGACAACCTGGAAGAGTTCACCAACAATATAGAATTGATCATGAAAGAAGAGGGACCCGTTTTCGTCGCAATGAAAATGATTCCCAAGATCGAGAACGAGCCCATCGGCCGCCGGGTGCGGAAGCCCCAGCGTTCCCGGGCTGAGACCATCAAGGTCCTGCAAGCGGAATTGGGTATCACACTTAAATAGGCCTTTGGATTCCCCCGACCACTGGTTTTTTCAGGGGTTCCTATCGGTTCAGTTAATAGCGGCCCAGCCTTTGTATTGACCATTAGCCAGACCGGGAATATGATGCGGAGGTGGCTTCGGTCTGAAATCGGGCCCATTTGACAGTTTTTAACGAAACTAGTCAACATGCTGCGGTTTTCGTACCTTTTAGATGCGATTACACCGGTAACAGCAATACTAATCCCACGGTGGCACTATCAAATTGTTGAGTTGGGAGGAAACAATTGTCTGATCAAGATATCTCATTAATCGCCCATCTGATGCGCCGCGCCGGATTCGGCGCCCCGTTGGAAGAACTGGAAGTCAGGGCAGCCAAAGGATACGACGCCACTGTCGATGAATTGCTAGATCCGGCGTCACAGCCTCCGATGGAGCGCGACATCATGATGCGCTACAAGACGGAGTGGCTCTCGCAAGCGGGGCTGGAAGGACAGCAAGAAGAATGGACCTTCCGGATGATCAACACCAAGCGCCCGCTTCAAGAGAAGATCGCCCTTTTCTGGCACGGTGTTTTCGTCACCGGCCATGCCAAGTGCGAATACCCCCGGCAACAGATGATGGAATTGGACATGTTCCGCACCGTCGGATTGGGCAGTTTCCATGAGCTGCTCATGGGTCTGTCCAAGGACCCGGCCATGGTCTTCTATCTGGACAACTGTATGAGCCACAAGGGCGCCATCAACGAGAACTGGGGCCGGGAACTATTAGAACTGTTCTCCCTGGGCGTCGGAATGGACGGCGATTTCAACTACAGCGAGGATGACGTCAAGGAAGCAGCCCGCGCCTTCACCGGCTGGACCGTGACCAACTCGGTTCCCCGCTACCCCTACGGCAAGTACGAAGCCAAGTTCATGTTCGACCCCCGCGACCACGACGCCGAAGAAAAGACCTTCCTGGGCGAGACCGGGAACTTCAACGGCGAAGACATCGTGGACATCATCGTGAAACAGCCCGCCACCGCCAGGTTCATCGCGCGGCACCTCTACAACTTCTTCGTCGCCGACGAGCCCCAGGTGCCGGCCTGGAAGGACACTCCACCCAGAGACGCCGAGGCCATCAAACAGTTGGAAGACGAGTATTTCCGCTCCAACTACGACATAACCTCGATGCTGCGGTTGCTGTTCAAGTCGGACTTCTTCAAAGAAGCCAAGTTCGCCAAGGTCAAGAGCCCAGCCGAGACCGTGGCCGGAACCCTGCGCCTGGTGGGAGACTTTACATTCCCCAAGCCGGGCCTGGACGCCGTAGCCTTGAACATCCGGTACATGGGCCAGGACTTGCTGAACCCGCCCACAGTGGAGGGCTGGCACACAGGGCGCGAGTGGATCGATTCCGGGACGCTGGTGGAACGCATCAACTTCACCGCCGACCAGGTGGGCAACATCAACCATCCCGGCGTGAAGGACATCATCAGCCGAGTCGGGCAAACCGGGTCCGTATTGACCGCCGACCAGTTGGTTGACGGTTGTCTGGAGAATCTGGGCGCTTATCAATTGGCCGATGAGACCCGGAAGCAGCTGTTGGAACTGGCCGAAGGAGAAGGGGAGATTCGCAGAGACGCAGAGGAATTCCCCGTCCGGGTAGCGACCATGCTCCAGTCGATTGTTGCAACCACCGAGTACCTGTTCGCCTAAACCCTGACTTGGTTGCCAGACTAGACCGAATATTATGCCGCCTAGGACCGTGGATCGCGCGGTCCGGCGGCCCCGGAAACTTAAAAAGTAATTGATCCGGGAAGTTAGTTGGAGATTAAACAATGACATCGACGAAGAAAGAACCGGTTCTGGTGGTCCTTCAACTGGCCGGCGGCAACGACGCGTTAAACACCATCGTCCCGTACGGCAACCCCAAATACTATGACAACCGGCCCAACGTTATGATCTCGCAAGACCAGGTGTTGCCCATCAACGACGAGATCGGCTTCAACCCCAACATGGGACCCATGAAGAGGTTATTCGACGAGGGTCATCTGGCGGTGATACAAGGCGTTGGATATCCTTCGGGCAGCCGCTCCCACTTCCGGTCCATGGACATCTGGCACACCTGCGAGCCGAACAAAGTCGGCGACGAAGGCTGGCTGGGCCGCGTCGTCCGTGAACTTGACCCCACCCAAGAAAACGTCCTCACCGCCGTCAACTTCGGCCGTGGTCTGCCCAGAGCGCTGGTTGCGCCGGGGGTGCCGGTAGCATCTGTCGGCAACCTGGAAACCTACGGCGTACTCACCGGAATCGACGACGTCGACCAGCGTCTTAAGGCGCTGGATGTCTTCTCGAAGGTGTACTCCCCCATGATCGGCCAAGGCCCGGTTTTGGACTATCTGGCCCACACCGGCCTGGACGCCCTGAAAGGGGCTGACATCCTGAGCGCCGCGCCTGAGATGTACTCCTCCACCGTGGAGTACGGCGGCGACGACGTCGGCCAATACATGAGGAACATCGTGCAGACCCACTTGGCCGGTTTCGGCAGCAGGGTGTTTTACACGACAGCCCCATACAACAGCTTCGACACCCACGCCGGTCAGTTGGCCAACCACACCCGGCTCTGGAGCGAGACCAGCCGGGCCGTAGCCGACTTCTACGATGACCTGGAAGAGCACAACGCCGGGGAAGATGTGATGCTTTTGGTCTTCACCGAGTTCGGCCGCCGGGTTCACGACAACGGAGCCGGAACCGATCACGGCGCCGGCGGGCACGCCTTCATCATCGGTAAAAACGTGAAGGGCGGCCTCTACGGGGAGTACCCCTCGCTGGATGACGACAAGCTTGACGAGGGCGACCTGCAATTCAACACCGACTTCCGCAGCCTGTACACCACTATCTTGGAGAAGTGGATGGGCCTAGACGCCAAACCCATAGTGAACGGCGCCTTCGAGCACATCGACTTTATTTAGGTCAACTGGTCCAATATTAAATCAGACCGGTGAGGATAAAGATGACTACCACAGAGATTTCGCACATAAACGTGCAATACAGTAAAACCATTGGCCGTGGCGAGCAATTCGGGCCAGGTTTCACTTATCCGATAAACGTAGCCCGCGGCAAAGACGGCATAATGTATGTCCTCAACCGCAGTTCGGAGTATCGTCCGGAGGGGACTCGCGTCACCGTTTGCACCACCGACGAAGAGTTCATCTCGACATTCGCCCGCGGCGTCGCCCAGCAAGGCCCCCACGAGTATAACTTCGAGGATGGCTCGTTGGTGTGGCCCACCTGTATCGCCCTGGATAGCCAAGAGACCCTGTTCATCTGCGACGAATGGTTGCACCGGGTTTCCCAGTTTTCCAAGGACGGCGAATATCTGGGCAAATGGGAAGAGCGGCCCGGCTCCGGAGACGGCGAGCTTGACCGGCCGGCGGGCATGGTCTTTGATGCCGACGACAACCTCTACATCGTGGACAGTGGCAATCACCGGATCCAAAAATTCAGCAAAGACGGCAAGTTCCTGTCCAAGTGGGGGACGTTCGGCAGTGGTGATGGCGAGTTCAACATGCCCTGGGGGATCGCCATCGACAGTCAGGGCGATATCTACATCGCAGACTGGAGAAACGACCGGATTCAGAAATTCAGTCCCGACGGCAAATTCCTAATGAAATTTGGGAGTTCAGGCTCAGGAGAAGGTGAATTCGACCGGCCAACCGGCGTTGCCGTCGACAGAGACGGAGTGATCTACGTGGCCGACTGGCTTAACGACCGGCTTCAGGTGTTCGATCACGAGGGCAATTTCGTAGCCGCGAAAACCGGAGAGGCCGGCATCTCCAAATGGGGCCAGGACAAGTTGGACGCGAATCCGGAGATGTGGGATGAGCGGGAAAGGGCCCAAGGACTGGAGCGCGAGAAGGATTTCTGGGGTCCGACGGGCGTGACCGTCGATGATGATGGGATGATTTTCGTCCCTGAGTCGGCCCGGAATCGCATCCAGGTCTACAAGAGCCAGTCGCCTACGTTCGCTGGTCCCCGCCTTTAGACCGACCAATCACCATTGGGCTGACGCAGCCCATACCCGACTGACGATAGGGCCTCGAATCTCGAGGCCCTATTTATCGCCAAATCATTTCTTCTGGTGTTGACGCGTGCCCATCAAAGTTGGCCGGACTCCCTTCTTAAGCTCTGAACCCATGTATTTCGACATGGACAAACGCGGCATCGAAGTCGAAGACGTGCCAGCTAACGAAATGATGGCGGCCATCTTAGAAGGGCGTCTGCAAGGCGGGCTTGTGCCGCTGGTAGACACTTTCGGCCTGGATTCAAGTTTACGGACAGTCTCGGGTTTTTGCGTGGCCACCGTTGCCATGGCCGTCAGCATCAAACTCCATTCCAAGGCGCCCATCGAGGAAATGACCGGAAGCCGCATCGCCATACCGGCAGACGCACCCACCGCCGTCAAGTTGCTCCAGGTCTTAATCGCACTGAAGCACGGAGTGAAGCCGGACGCCTACGTCGGCGCCGACGAACCCCATGACGCCCAACTTATGATCGGGAACCTCGGTTTGCGCCACCGGCGCGGCCTACGCGACCACCCACACACCTACGACCTGGGCGAAGAATGGATCAGGTGGACCAGCTTGCCCTTCGTTTTCGCCAGGTGGGTGCTGAGGAACGACCTGGAGCGGCAGGACGCCCTGGTGATCGAAGACTCGCTCTACACCAGCCTGCAGGACTGGGCCGACGGGCTCTACCGGGTTTCGGGACCCAGTGACCGGGTGCCCGTCCATCCGTCAGAGATACTCACCTACACCCAAGGTCTGCGCTATTTCATCGGAGTGCCGGAAGAGAAATCCATCTCCTTGTTCCAGGAGTATTTGGAGCAACTGCAACAGGGTTAGGGCGCTACCAGGCTTTCGTACCCCCATCGCTCTGGGTCCTTCTCTGAAAGCCGATCAAGCGCTTGCAAGAGAAGTTGACGCGTTTCGGGGGCGGTCCTATAGTTCTAGATATCTCCCATTTTTCAACCACTTCCGGACCTGGTCCATCAAACTTTCCTGACATGGAACAACTGCTACTAAAACCGATCAAACGCATCGATGGACAGTTGAACCTGCCCGGGTCAAAAAGCCTGTCCAACCGAATCCTGTTGCTGTCTTCTCTAGCGACAGGCACCACCGATGTGCAGAACCTATTGGACAGCGACGACACGGGGCACATGCTGAACGCGCTTCAGAAGCTGGGCGTAGACCTGACGCTGTCCGAGGACAAAACTAGCTGCCGGGTTAATGGACAGGGCGGCCCGTTCGCGCCGCAGGAAGCAGAGTTGTTTATGGGAAATGCTGGCACGGCAATACGGCCCCTTTGCGCGGCCCTTTGCCTGGGACAGGGGGTCTTTACCCTTACAGGCGCGCCTCGGATGTACCAACGTCCCATCAAAGACCTGGTGGACGCCTTGAGACAGTTGGGCGCCAACATCGAGTATCTCCAAGAGGATGGCTACCCGCCGGTCCGGATAAACGCGTCGGGCCTCGGCGGTGGCAGCGTATCCATAAGGGGCAATGTTTCCAGCCAGTTCCTTACCTCCCTTCTGCTGATCGCGCCGCTGGCCCAACAAGGCCTAGTCATCAATGTGGAAGGTGAACTGGTCTCCAAGCCTTACATCGACCTCACGCTTGACGTGATTCGGCGGTTCGGCGTGAACGTGAGCAACTCCAACTATGAATCATTCCACGTGCCGGGAGGGCAAGGCTATCAGTCTCCCGGAATTGCTCTTGTGGAGGGGGACGCGTCGTCTGCTACCTATTTCCTAGCTGCGGCCGCCATCAAAGGGGGCACCGTTCGGGTGAACGGGGTTGGCTCCGACAGCGTCCAAGGCGACGTGCGGATTGCTAATGTGCTAGAGCAGATGGGCGCCGTGGTACGCCGAGGTTCCGACTGGATCGAGGTCAGCCGGGGCGAATTGCATGGCGTCGACCTAGACCTGAACAGCATCCCAGACGCGGCGATGACCGTGGCGACTACAGCTTTGTTCGCCCAGGGGAAGACAACTATCCGCAACGTGTATAACTGGCGGGTCAAGGAGACCGACCGCCTCGCCGCCATGGCCACGGAACTGCGCAAAGTAGGAGCGGAAGTCGAGGAAGGGCGAGACTCGTTGGAGATCACGCCGCCTGCGCACATCAGCCCAGCTACTATCGATACCTACGACGACCATCGAATGGCGATGTGTTTCTCGCTGGCTGCCCTGGGCGATTCGGAGATTACCATCAACGACCCTCAGTGTGTTTCCAAGACCTACCCAGACTATTTTGAGCAGTTGGCTGAATTAGCAAAGTAGACCACGGCATGTGAGGCCGTGGTCTCTACGCCCCGCCACGCTTTTCGAAATCGGCCTGGGCCGCGGAGACCAAGCCGGGGTCTAGCAGCAGGTCGCAGGCGGTGAGGGTGATGGTCTTGGCCACGTTGATGGCGGCGTTGATCGCGTAATCGGAGATCGCCGTCTCCGTCATCTCCCGGGAATGGGAGGCGACGGGCTGCTCGCTCACGGCGTAGCGCAGTTCGTAGGACGGCAGGGCCTGGCTGACGTTGCCGAAGTCGGTGGAGGCAGCGCTGCCCTGGCGGCCGGGAAACGGCTCGTTCAATGGGAGCCCGGCGACCTCGGCATTGTTCAACAGCAGGCCGGCGATCACGGAGTTGGGCCGGACGTTCTCGTAGAAAGGGTAGTACTCCTCCACCTCCAGACGGCAGCCGGTCATGGCGGCAGCCCCTTCAGCAGCGTTCAGAACCCGGCCCGCTATGACATCGTTCAGGTAGTCGCGGTCGCGGCAACGGAGCATGAAATTGGCGGCGGCGTATTCCGGCACAACGTTGGGCGCTCTGCCGCCGTCGGTAATCACCCCGTGGATACGTGTGTCCTCCCGGAGGTGTTGGCGCAGCGAGTCTATGCCGGAGAAGAGGTGGATCACGCCGTTCAGCGCGTTGATACCCTCATGGGGCATGGCGGCGGCGTGGGCGGCCTTGCCGTGGAAGATGTACCGGAACCCCACCATGGCCAGACTCCAGCTTTCGTCCATAGGGATCTCGGTGGGTATGACCGTCCTATTCGAAGACGGGTGAGAGGACAACACGGCGTCCACCCCCTGGAACACCCCACCGTCCAGCATCCGAATCTTGCCACCGCCGCCTTCTTCAGCCGGGGTGCCGATGACCATCACCTTGCCGGGTAGTTTGTCCAGGTTGGCTTTCAGACCCAGTCCGGCGCCGATGGCGGCCATTGCGATCAGGTTGTGGCCGCACCCATGGCCGATGTCTGGCAGGGCGTCGTACTCGGCTAGAACGGCGACAGTTGGTCCATCGCCAGCCCCACCAGAAAGGGTGGCGGTAAATGCAGTCTCAACGCCGCCCACGCCCCGTTCCACCTGGAACCCGTGCTTCTCCAATGTACCGGACAGCAACCGAGCGGCATGCTCCTCTTGGTAATTCAGTTCAGGATGGGCGTGGATATCCAGAGCCACCTCCACCAGTTCGGACCGTACTGCCTCAATGGCGTGGGTGGTAGTCTCCGATAGGGCTTGTTTGGATGGGGCATTTCCGCTGGTCATAATGTCCTCGATTTCCGGTAGATGAACCGGCCTCTGTTCGCAGTAGCCAAGACTGTACGACATTTTCGCCTTGGGCGCATCCTGGCCGGAGCGTAAGCTACGGATTCTTGCTAGAATCTAATCACCCTTGGGGAACCAGACGCTTCAGGAGTATCACGATGCCAGACAAATTGGGATGGCGCGCCAATTGGGGAGTCATAGCGCCCTCGACCAATACCTCGGTCCAACCTGAGTTCGACGAGATGCGGCCCAGGGGCGTGACCAACCACATGTCACGAATATACGTGCCCGACAACCCCTTGGAGAGCGACGATGACTTCAACAAGCTGATGGATGCCATCCGATTGGAGTGGGACAACGCCATCCACCGCGTGATGACCTGCAACCCCGATTACCTGGTTATGGGCATGTCATCCGAAACCTTCTGGGGTGGACTGAAAAAAGCCAACGAACTCAAAGCCCACATGACGGGCATGACTGGATTGCAGGTCGCCATGGGGTCCGACGCCTGCCAGGCCGCCATCCGTTGCTACGGCGACATCAAGAAGATTGCCGTTTTAACTCCGTACTGGCCGGTCGCCGACGAGAATGTGACACTGTTCTTCAACGACTGTGGTTTTGAGATAGTCGCCCTGAAGGGCCTGTGCTGCCCCGGCCCCGCCGCCATCGCGCAGACCACCGAGAAGCAGATGATGGACGGACTGCGGGAGCTGAATGAGTCCGACGCCGAAGTCCTGGTGCAGGTAGGCACAAATCTGGGGATGGCCCGGATGGCCGCCGAGGCCGAAAAATGGTTGAACAAGCCGGTCATCGCCATCAACACGGCCACCTATTGGTACGCCATGCGGGACAACGGCATGGACGATACCCTGGAAGGGTTCGGCTCGTTGATGAGCGACTACCGCGAGCTTCCTAAACTCTACTTCGACAAACTGAAAGAGCAGGCAGAAGCCGCTTAGAATAACGAATCACAACCCACTAAGGAGACCAACATGGCCGCCGGCCAACTCAAGAAAACCAAGAGGACCAATCTGGCCCGGAACCCAAAACGCGCCGACTACGACCGGGATGCGGTCAACCAGATAATCGACGCCACTCCCCTCTGCCACGTCTCTTACATCATCGACGGGCGGCCATACGTTACGCCGACGTTGCAGTGGCGAGAGGGCGACACCATCTATTGGCACGGCTCGTCCGCCAGCCGGTTTCTCCGCCAGATCGTGGGCAAGGATGTTTGCATCGCCATCACCCATTTCGATGGATTTGTCTTGGCCCGCTCGGCCTTCCACCACTCCATCAACTATCGCTCGGTGATGCTCTTTGGCGAGGCAACCAAGATCGAAGACGACCAAAAGAATGAATTGCTGCATAGTTTCGTTGACCAACTGATTCCCGGCCGCTGGGAAAACCTGCGTCCGATGACCGACCAAGAAGCCAAGGCCACAACCGTGTTCTCAATGCCCATCGACGAAGGGTCGGCCAAAATACGGTCTGGCCCGCCGGTGGACGACGACGAAGATTATTCGCTGCCCATCTGGGCTGGTGTCTTGCCGGTGAGCCAGATTTTGCAC
>JYMV01042039.1_pt2 | contig 21445 bp, 19 predicted proteins | sample 338911 | NCBI WGS metagenome assembly JYMV01 (sample SAMN03354496, study PRJNA234377) | hydrothermal vent metagenome | biome: Deep sea; feature: Hydrothermal plumes at the Eastern Lau Spreading Center, Western Pacific Ocean; material: Seawater | place: Tonga | collected 2009 | depth 2000 m m
GAAGTATGCCATCCATTTGCTCAATCGTTTCAAACATGGCATTTTTTTCTTCTCCAACAGCCAAACCGCCAATCGCCATTCCACACTTGGCAAAGGGCATTAATTCTTCAGCACTTCTTTTTCTAAGAGATTCATAGATACTCCCCTGAACAATGGGAAACAGTGTTTGCTGCCAATCAAATAATGGACCATTGTTCTCTAAATATTCATGGCATTGCCCCATCCAAAGGGTAGTGCGCTCTACTGCTTTTTCAACGATTGATTCTTCCGCTTGCCCCGGAGGACATTCATCAAAAGCCATGATAATATCAGACCCTAAATGGCGTTGGATATTCATGGATACTTCCGGTGTAAATAAGTGTTGGCTTCCATCCAAATGAGATTGGAATTCCACACCTTCGTCGGAAATTTTATTTAATCTCGCCAATGAAAAAACCTGAAACCCACCACTGTCAGTTAAAATAGATTTTTCCCAATTCATAAATGAATGAAGGCTCCCAGCTTTGTGGATTAATTCATGGCCAGGGCGAATATATAAATGATACGTATTCCCAAGAATAATCTGCGCATCCAGTTTTGTGAGTACCTCCGGGTCAATTGTTTTAACGACACCTTGTGTACCAATAGGCATAAAAACGGGTGTGTGTATTTCGCTATGGTTTGTTTTGAGAATGCCCCGCCGCGCCGACGTTCGTCTGTCGCTATGGACAATTGTAAATTGCATCAAAAAGTTTGATCCGAATTGGGGTTAAAACCCCAACTTTGGTGATTTTCTTGAAACACCGTCATAAATGACGGGGTAATTGAACTTACTAATTAAACTTATTATTGGATTCTTACCCCATCCTTTAGGATGGGGCGTGAACATCCCAACAAACAGGGGATTTATCCCCAAACTATCATTGTTAATCGAACTCATCAAAATAAAAGATGAAACGCTTCTCCCACATTGCTAACGCCTGATATTTTTATACCCTTTGGTTGCGTTTTCATGCGTTTCACATTTGCGGTGGGGGCGATTACTGATTTAAAGCCTAGGGATTTAGCCTCATTAATCCGAGTATCCAATCTGCTTACAGATCTCACTTCACCCCCCAAACCAACTTCACCAATTAAAATGACTGACTTAGGTAAAAGTTTATCCCGAGCGCTGGATGCCACAGCAGTAATAACGGCTAAGTCAGCAGCTGGATCATCAATTTTGAGTCCGCCAACTAAATTGACAAAAACATCTTTGGTTCCCATCAAAATTCCTAGTCTTTTTTCAAGAACAGCCAACAACATAGCCAATCGTTTAAAATCAAACCCATTTACATTGCGCTGAGGCGTCCCAAAGTTTGCATTAGAAACCAAAGCCTGAACTTCCACTAAAATCGGGCGACTGCCCTCCAAAGATGGAAATATAGTTGATCCGGAAATATCATCTCGTCTTTCAGCTAAAAAGAGTTCCGATGGATTTTTCACTTCAATGAGACCATTGGATTCCATCTGAAATATGCCTACTTCATTTGACGTACCAAATCTATTTTTTGCGGACCGAAGGATACGATGATCATGACGATCATCTCCCTCTATATACAAAACAACATCCACCATATGTTCCAGCATTTTAGGCCCGGCGATAACACCTTCTTTTGTCAAATGGCCAATAATAATGACAGCAATATTCCTTTGCTTCGCCAATTGAAGAAGCTGTTGGCCACATTCCCGGATTTGGCTCACAGAACCAGGGAGTGAATCCAACGCATCACTAAAAACAGTTTGAATGGAATCGATCACAACCAATTCGGGCTGGATTAAGGATACTTGATCTAATATGCCTTCTATCCGATTTTCCGATGAAAGGTGTAGGGTATCTGAATTCACATTTAACCGTCGGGCGCGTAAGCCAATCTGCTCTTCGCTTTCTTCTGCAGAAACATAAAGGACCGGTTTTTTAAATGCAGGCAATATTTGAAGTGCAAGTGTGGATTTTCCAATCCCCGGGTTGCCACCCAATAAAATGAGTGATCCGGGTAAAAGTCCACCGCCCAGAACCCGATCCATTTCTGCAATGCCTGTTGGGATGCGTTTGACTTCTTCACCTTGTAGAATATCTGAAAGTTTGCGAGAATCCCGCGCTATACCACTATTTCCCTTTTTTCGCTTTTTGGAAACCTTAAATTCGCCTAGCGTTCCCCACTCATTACAAGAAGGACATTGGCCATGCCATTTCGGATGATCATTCCCACAGGCTGAACAGAGGTAAACTATTTTAGATTTTAGTTGGGGCATTATTAGGAGAGAAATTGGAAAGAGAACAATCCAGAACCAAGAGGAAAGGTATTAAATCCTTACCAATCATACCCGAGAGATAAATACCATTGAGGCTTAGAGAATCCACTATCAGTCCAATCATAAGCCGCTTCAATCCGTAATAAATATATAAAGGGGACTTTAATTCCGTATCCTATGGTTCGAACCCATGGCGAGAATTTTTCTGATATATTGTTTCCGTATTTTGCCTGCAAATAAGCAAAGTCTGAAAATTCCCGGCGATCATCCCAGGCGGCACCTATATCCATAAAAATATGGCCCCGGATATTGCCGAAAATAACTTTCATTGGGAACCCCAATTGAAAATATTGAATGAAGGGAAACCGGAATTCAAAATTGGCCAAGAATACATTGGTACCAAATCGCTCTGAATAGCGTGCACCACGAAGCGGATATGCGAATTCAGAAAAATAAATATCCTGTAATAATGTATTATTATTGCTGTCGAGGATTACATTACGCCAACGTGTTTCCCCCGTTGTGTCATCATCTACACCATCTGTCGATCCTGTGCCGAAAATCCAATTTTGCATGCCACCTAAGAAGTACTTTTGTGGGTTTTTCCCTGTACTCATTCCAAAAAATAATCGTCCGGCGAATGAATAATCCCGGGTAATCATTTGGTATTTCCGCATATCAATTTTTAATTTTTGATATGAAATACCCTTAGCTCCCATGGCAGGGCTCATTTCAAATGTTGTATTCTGGCGAAATCCATCGATGGGTCCCGTATATCCGAAAACAGCGTTGTCATAAATATAGCTCAAAGTAGGGTTGGCCGAAACAAAACCATCATCCTGAATAATTTCATTTTTATTGAGATATGAATCGATATTAAAAAGTTTGTAATCCAAATTATGAATAATCAACCCAGCGTCAATTCGGTGAAATCGGTTGAAGGGACGTGAGGCCATGGCTGCCAAACCAAAATGACGCATGCGAGCCGTTAAATCTGTGGGCATTCCAAATTCGTTAAGGGCATATCCTGCAAAAAAGAAATCCGCCTGATGGAATAAGGTAAAATAATAATCCAATCGATTTTTTAAATAGGCATAATTCAGGTAATAATCACTATTTTGTAACGAGATTTGAGATTCCATCGCAACGGATATTTGATGGTCTCCCATGACATCGCTGAAATAAAACATGAATAAACCTTGGTGACCAAATACATTATTATAACCATAGGCACCTTGAGCAATGTCTAGACTAAACCGTGTTTTATAAGCTTGGGGAATGTATTCACCATCGTCCCTTTTATATAGTGAATCTGGTTTGGATTCTAAGGGCTGATCTCTCATAGATTCATTATTATACTGCTCATATTCCCATGCAAATATATAGGTTGAATAGTCTGTTGTATTGGCGTCGGTTCCTTTCAACTTATGTTTCCGCAAATCTGTTAATTCTTCCCGATCATTCTCTTCTCGATTTGCAATAAAATTCGTTGGCGCAACAGAGGTTGATTCTAAATTCAAGGGATTATTGATTCGATAAATATCCCACCCCAGACCCGAGTAGCCTGCAAATACCATTATACCATCATCACGGGTAAGGCTTAATTGAAAAAGTCCTGTTAGTAAATTTGTTACAACTTGTGCATCATTCGTATTTAAATCATGACGGAAAAGGTTCCAAGTTCCCTGATAATCTGCTGTATAAAAAAGGCTATTATCTGTATTAGCAAAAATTGGATAATTTTCATTATAATCGGTATTCGTAATCCTTGAAACGGTACCAGAAACAACATCAATCGTATAAATATCCTGCTGATCGTAATTATGATTCAGCATATCTTTAGCCGTTGTTTCGTCTTGATTAATGAGGTCGCCCCGATCCGATACAAAAACAATCATTTTCCCGTCCGGGCTCCAAGATGGTTCCGTATCTGAAAAAACATCAGCAGTAATGTTCGTATTTTCTTTGGAATCCAAATCGTAAAGATAAATATCACTGGCGCCGCCTTCATTCCCAACAAATGCCAACTGTTTTCCGTCGGGGCTCCAGGATGCAGTAAAAACGCCATCCAAATTAAAGTCGATTTTTTCGTCTTTCCCCGTATTGACATTAATTAAATACAAGGCATCATGGGCACCGGCTTTCGCCGCAATCACAATACGTTTACTATCTGGAGACCAACTAATCCCGGGCTGAAGGAATTTTAATTCCTCAAAATCGATTGACCGATTTCCTTTCACGATTCTGTCAATTTTTTTCCCCGTCACCGCATCCAAAATATAAATATCCATATATCCTGATCGGTCGGATAACACCGCAATCTTACTCCCATCGGGGGAAACGGTGGGAGAAACATTGTAAAAGTTTTTATCTTTTTTATGATCCGTCAGTGGTTTCGCAATATCCTTCAATTCATCCCGGCCAGCCACATCAGGATAATATTCTTTTTTAATATATTTATGCCATTGTTCAGTTAATTCTTCAAAGTCCATGCCCAAAGCTTCTTTGAATCCTTTTTCTGCATTACCATGACGTTTCATGGCTTGAAATATTTCACCAATTTTTTCTCGACCATATTTTGTTGCGATAAATCGCCATACAGACTGGCCACCCTTATATGCTAGAAAATATTCCAATTCACGAATCGTTGGAATTCTTTCATTGATGGCTAAATCACGAATAGTCATATCGGCCTGAGTATCCCAATTCATGGATAAATATTCTGCCAGTCCTTCATTTGCCCAAAGCGGAATCCGAAGGTTCATTCCACCAGAAATCACATTTTGCATACGGCCGCCATAGACCAAATCATTAATCATGGCGTGAACCAACTCATGGTGAATCACGTGGCGAAAATCGGCATAATCACCTTCAAAGGGAAGAACAATCCTATTTTTAAATAATTCTGTAACACCACCGATCCCCTCCTGCATGTATTGACCAATCACATTGGTTTGCTGAAATTCATTATGGGAATGGTAAACAATAATCGATACGCGTTTTTTTAAATTCCAGCGAAGGTGCTTTGCTATTTGTTCATAAGCATCCGTAGCAACTTCCATTGTGAAATGAGCCAATTCAATTTCATCACCATAATAGTAAACATCAAATTGAGGTGAAGAAATAAATTGCCAATCATAATCACGGTATTGCACCTTGTTTTGACCAAAAGATTGGGCATTGAGCATCGTGGATGCCATTAGGAAAATAATAAAAATAATTCGTTGCATGCTTTTATATACTTGAATTTAATCTATTCGTTCCCCAATTTCGACGATTATCAACGAAAAATGTTAAAATATTAATAAATTAAATTTTCCAGTTTCCAGATTGACTGATCCCTAAGTGAAATAGTATTTTACATACTATGGATTTGCCAATCTATTTTATTTCCGACATCCATTTGATGCTGGAAAGGTCTGAATCCGAGGTAAGTCGCCAAAATAAGCTGTTCCAGTTTTTTAGTTTCGTGAAGGAATCTGGTGGAACACTTGTAATAAATGGGGACCTCTTCGATTTCTATTTTGAATACAAAGATGTTATTCCAAAAGTATATGTTCCTTTTTATCATGAAATACTCAAATTGCGCGAAGCAGGTGTGAAAGTGCATTTCGTCCTGGGGAATCATGATTATTGGGTTCGCGATTTTATCACAGATACCCTGTTTGATTATACGTATTTTTCCGATACCCAATTCGAGATTAATGGTAAAAAGTTTTATGTGACTCATGGAGATGGATATTTATCTTGGGACTGGGGATATCGAATCCTTAAGATTTTGATTCATTCCCGAATTTTTATATGGGCATATCGATGGTTACACCCAAGAATTGGATACGCCTTTGGCAGATGGATTTCTAAAAAGGGAGAACATTATTTACATTCAGATGCCTATAATAAAAGGATATGCGATGAAATGTCCATGCATGCCCAAAAACAGTTGGATCAAGGGTATGATTATTTTATTACAGGTCATTATCACCAGGCAAAGGATTTACCCCTGAATGGTGGTAAATTAATAATTCTCGGGGACTGGCTTAGCTTTTTTTCCTATGCAAAATTTGATGGCCATGATCTGAAATTAAAATTCTGGGACAATCATGAAACGCCTTAATGTTATACTTCCAGTATTGGTTTCGCTCATTTTTATAGATGGGTGTTCCACGATTAAAAAATTCTGGCCGGGGAAACGGGGTGCAAAAGATGATATTTCATATGAATTGATTGAAAATCTCAGTACCGCTTTCAGTGAAGGAAAACTCCAGGCGCTTGAAGAAATGATAGCCATTTACGATGATACCAACCAACCTTTCGATGTAAGAATTGCAGCGGGAAAAGCATTGGCAGAAACACATCATCCAACCGCCTTAAATGCCATTTCAAAAACAGTGGGAGATGCAGCGGCACTAGACGTGACTTTCATGATTGCATCCATTGAATTATTAGCGGAATTTAGAGACGATCCCCGAGCGGCTGATGCCATGGTGAACGCCATGAATAAAGTTGAAATCAAAACCAATTTACTTCAAATGGCATTGGTCCAAAATCTAAATAGAGTACGGACAAAAGATCAGGTGTTGGCATTGCTGGATCTCTATGAAGTGAGTCGAAATAATTTCAATCGTACCGAAAGATTATTGACAGAAACCTTGGGCGCATTGGGAACAGATGAAGTGGTTCCAATTCTTACAAAAATTTCAAGAGATCCTGATGTAAACTTAGGTATTCGCAATCGCGCATTGGAAATCCTCGGGAAGAAAGACCCGTCCCAAGTGGCCGGTGCATTTGCAGAATTGTTAGGGGATCCACAAACCAATTTGGAAGTCCAGGATTTTGCCCTAAACACCATGAAAGGTGTCAAAGAAGAAAACCTCATTCTCGCACTGCTCCAAACTTATCGATCCGGCAAAGATCAGTATTATAATTTATTAACAACGCTTTTAGAAGCATTGGGAGAATTCAATGATCCGGAAATTCGGAGAGCCGTTAAGGAAATAGCAATGAATGATGCATATCCCCAGGAAATTCGCATCAAGGCTATTGAAAAACTGTCTGTCTTAGGCGATCATAATGTTATTCCAGATATTATACCTATACTATCTGATCCTGGGCAGTATAAACTTCATTCAGCCGTCATTAAAACTGTAAAGAACCTTGGCCAATACGAACAATATGAGCAAGAAATTCGACGTAGAACTTTTGAAGCACATCAAAAAGCGGTTTTGTTGAATGAATAAATTTATTTTATCCATATTTTTAATTAGTATTGGATTGAGTCAGAATGATGCAGACTCAACAATTGTGGCACCGTTTGATTCCATAGCTGTTATTGAGCCTGACACAACGCAACCAGTCCCTACCATTGAAATGCCAGAAACAATAGACACAACCGCACAGGATACATTGGTTCCCTTACCAGATATCCGTGAGTTGGGTGACAAAGCCGATAAACTTCCATTAGGTGAACCCTTTTTCGAATTGAAATCAAGCATTGATTTACTCCACCAACAAATGGATTCTCTCAAGCGAGTGATTTCCGTTTATGAAAAAGGGAAGGGTGCCATGCCGACCATCGATGAAGAATTACTGAACCTAATTAAGGTTCCGCAATTGCGGCATCGGATTGAACTTCAAAACGGGACAATCGTTAATGGTGAAATAATTCAGGAGGATGATTTAAGAATCATCGTTCAAACATCCATAGGTCAATTGGCAATTGAAATGGATCGCGTCGTAAACATTACAGAAGATTTGCCACCCAATGCCAAAGTTGAAATTATGGGAGAACCTTATGTAAATGCATTCCCCGATCGGGAAGAAATTGCAGGAACCATTAAAAATGTTGGATTGAAAAGGGCTGACTTTGTCCGGGTGATTGCCCATTTATGGTCAGCAACAACAGAACTGATTCAAACCGATTCTGTATTTGTTACGGGGCAAAAACAAAAATATTTAACAGGCATTCGGGCGGACACATCCCTTGAACCAGGTTCAATCAGCGAATTTAAACTCACCATTCCTTTGTCCGATGAGGATAAAGTCTCTTATCGGACCTATGAAGTTCGATGGGAATCATATAAATAAATTATTGTAACCCTGCGATTTTAACCATTATCGCATTTTGGGCATGCATTCGATTTTCAGCCTGATCAAACATAATTGAATTGGTTGACTCCATAACAGCATCCGTCACTTCCCTACCTCTTTCTGCCGGAAGGCAATGCATAAACAAGGTTTCTTTTCCTGTAGAATTCATCATAGCAGAATTCACCTGAAAGTCGGCAAAAATTTTCTCCCGTTCTTTCGCCTCTTCTTTCTGGCCCATGGACGCCCACACATCCGTATATACCACATCTGCTCCGACCACCCCAGCTTTAGGATCGTGGGTTATTTCTACAGTAGAAATACCTGCCGCTTCAACCAGTTTGATTGGTTCTGGATCCGGCTCAAACCCTTCGGGACAAACACAGGTAAAATGAAATGGAATTCGCGCGGCCAAATGGAGCCAGGAATGAACAATATTATTTCCATCCCCCACATAAACTATTTTCATATTATCCAAATTTACACGGTGTTCATAAATAGTTAATATATCGGCCATGATTTGGCAAGGATGGTTATAGTCTGTTAAACCATTTATCACGGAGATTGATGCATATTTTGCTAATTCTGTCATATGCTTATGATCAAATAATCGGGCCATAATCATATCATTATAACCACTGAATACGCGGGCGATATCTTTGATCGCCTCTCTTTTTCCAATCCCAATATCGTTTGGACCAAGAAATAGAGCGTGACCACCTAAACGGAAAAATCCCGTTTCAAAAGATACCCGTGTTCTGGCGGATGGTTTGGCAAAAATCATCACGAGAGAATGATCCTTAAACGGTTTATAATCTTCTTTATTTTTTAGTCTCGCCTTAATGCTTTTGGCTAATTCAAGTGTTTCCCAGATTTCGTCGGTTGTAAAATCGGTAATATGTAAAAAGTCTCTTTTCATCATTCCTCTTTAATTTTTATTTCCTGTCCCACATTTTCCATCATCCATCACCCATTTAACATCTTCCCTGTTCCATCACCCCTATAATATGTATTTACTCAAATCCTGATCTTCAACAATATCCTGTAATTTTTCTTCAACCATTTTTTTCGTGATGGTAATTGTTTTCTTTCGGCCGCTTGATTCTTCAAACATGAATTCATCTAACAATGTGGTCATCACTGTATGGAGCCTCCGTGCACCGATATTTTCCATTTTTTGATTTACATCAGCTGCAATTTTTGCGATGGCGCGAATGGCATCCGTTTCAAACTTTAACGTCACATTTTCTGCACCAAGAAGGGCCATATATTGTTTAATCAACGATGATTCGGGGTGCTTCAGAATTTTAACAAAATCCTTCATAGAAAGCTTATTCATTTCTACGCGAATGGGAAAACGCCCTTGGAGTTCAGGGATCATATCGGAAGGAGATGATACATGAAAGGCACCGGCTGAAATAAATAATACATGATCTGTTTTCACCATACCATATTTTGTAGGTACACGACTGCCTTCAACGATGGGTAGTAAATCCCGCTGGACACCTTCTCGGCTCACATCGGGACCTGATCCTCCCCCATTCCGATCGACTATTTTATCAATTTCATCCAGAAAAACAATACCGTTATTTTCCACTCTATCTTTTGCAGACCGGACCAGTTCATCCTGATCCATGAGATTATCTGCTTCCATTTCTATCAGAATATGACGCGCGTCAGAAACTGGCATTTTACGCCGCTTGGTATGTCCGGGCATAACGTTAGACAACATATCTTTAATATTCATACCAATATCTTCGCCGCCGCCGAAAGGACCAAAAACCTGCATCATGGGTGCCGCATCTTCAGTCACTTCAATTTCGATTTCACGATCTTCAAAATCACCATTTTGCAATTTTTGTTTTAGACGATTTCGCGTTTTTTTATGACGGGTGATTTCTTCTTTTGTCGGTTTATGGGCTCCATTGTTTGGAAATAGAGAATCCAAAATCCGTTCTTCTGCAAGGTTTTCTGCTAAACCTTGAACTTCAATTTGTTTTTCACGTTTTACAATACTCATGGCCACGTCGGTTAAATCCCGGATGATAGATTCCACATCCCGTCCTACATAACCCACTTCTGTAAATTTACTCGCCTCTACCTTTACAAAAGGCGCTTTGGCTAAGGATGCCAAGCGGCGGGAGATTTCTGTTTTTCCAACACCGGTGGGACCGATGAGTATGATATTGTTGGGCACAATTTCATTCCGCATAATTCCTTCAACCTTTTGCCGTCGCCATCGATTACGAAGTGCGATAGCCACGGCCCGTTTAGCATCCGTCTGCCCCACAATATACCTGTCCAACTCCTTTACAATTTGTTTGGGAGTGAGTTGACTCATTTTGATTCTAATATTGTAATGGAATCATTGGTGTATATACATAACTCAGCGGCAATTTGGAGAGATTTTTTCACAATCTTTTTGGCAGGGTAGGTTGTACTTTTCATATAGGCAGTAGCGGCGGCTTGGGCGAAACCACCCCCGGAGCCTATGGCAATAATCGGCCCATCCGGTTCAATGACATTCCCATCGCCGGATACGATAAAAGCGTGTTTTTTATCCATAAGTGCCAATAATGCTTCCAAGTGGCGAAGGTATTTATCTGTACGCCATTCCTTAGCCAATTCCACGACTGCTCGGGTTAAATTACCTTCGTATTCATCTATTTTAGATTCGAATTTTTCAAAGAGGGTGAGGGCGTCAGCAGCGGCGCCGGCAAATCCCCCAAGAATGATTCCTTTTTCAGAATCAAACTCTCGAACCTTAATTGCCTTTTGCTTAAATGCCATGTCACCAAAGGTCACCTGTCCATCACCACCAATAGCAATTTGCCCTTTTTTTCGCACACCTAAAATGGTGGTTGACCGAATTTTTACATCCATTTATTTATCCAATAACAATTTAAATAACCGTGAGTCTGACGGTAAAACCAACATAGTTTTATCATCAATTATTTTTTTATATGCATCCAATGTACGAACAAATTCGTAAAATTTTGGATCAGCAGAATAGGCATCAGCATACACTTCTACAGCCTTCGCATCTCCTTCTCCGCGAATCCGTTCTGCTTGTTTATAAGCATCGGCTAATATAATGGTTTTATCTCTATCAGTCGTGGCGCGGATTTTTTGTGCTTCTTCTTCACCTTCTGAACGAAATTTGTTGGCTTGTCGTTTTCGCTCTGCATCCATCCTGGCATAGATGGATTCCTCATTTTGAGATGGGAGATCAACTCGGCGAATCCGTACATCCACCACTTCTATACCGTAATCCCGAGTGGACCTATTGCTGGCCACAGTCACTTTTTCCATGAGTTCTTCACGATTCTCCGTGATGATTTCAACCATGTCATGGGTTCCCAACTCACGGCGGAGTTCAGAATAAACAATATCATCCATGCGGCTGAGAGCCGTAGGAATTGCCTGTACTGTTTTAAGAAATTGAAGCGGATCTACAATCTTCCAACGGACATAGTTATCAACAATGAGCGATTTTTTATCTTTGCTCAATATTTCTTCCGGTGGAGAATCGTATTCCAGGAGACGGTTATCAAAAACATTTTTTTCCTGAATGGGAAAAGGTACCTTCATGTGCAGACCTGGTTCTGTAATAATCCGGACTGGCTTTCCGAATTGAAGGATAACAACCTGTTCTGTTTCATCCACAATAAAAATGGATGTAAAACCGAGAAAAACAAGGATCGCCCCTATGCCAATTAATATTTTTTTCATGATTATTTATCCCCCTGAGGTTTTAAGTTCAACAAATTAATCAGATTCCCACTTTTTGCATCGGGAATAATGATTTTTTCTATTTTCGGTAATATTTCTTCCATCGTTTCAAGATACATTCGGGTTTCCGTCACCCCTTTTGCCTTTCGGTATTCTTTAAGAACTGCACTAAATTTGGCAACATCACCTTCAGCCCGGGCAATCCGAGCTTTTTTGTACCCTTCTGCTTCACGGATCATGGACTGAGCTTCACCCCGTGCTTTTGGAATTATATCATTCCGATATCCTTCCGCCTGGTTTACCATTTTATTTTTATCCTCTTTCGCCGATGCCACATCTTTAAATGCCGCAATCACTTGTTGCGGCGGGCTCACATCCTGCAGTTGAACTGCCACCACTAAGATACCCGTCTTATATTTATCCAGGATACTTTGAACCAATTCCTTGGTTTCTTCCTGAATCATGAATTTTCCCGATGTGAGTGCTTCGTCAATATTATGGCGTCCTACCACTGTTCTCAATGATGCTTCCGAAGCTTCTCTCACTGTTAATTCAGGTTTGATAAAATTAAATAAATACGCCTCTGGATCTTTAATCTTGTACTGAACAATCATTTCAGCATCAACGATATTTTCATCTCCCGTGAGCATCAGGCTTTCCCGTTCCACAGTTTGATATTGATTCTTTCCAACGGAACGGAATCCAATTTCAATGCGTTTTACTTCTGTTACTTTGGGCGTTTTTACCGTTTCGATAGGATAGGGGAAATGGTAATTCAATCCCGACTGTGAGGCACGAGAATATTTTCCGAATGTTTGGACGACACCAACTTCATCCGGCCCCACCACATAAATCCCTGTGAGTAGCCACAGTACTAAAGCGATTCCCAATATCGGGAGCGCTCCCATTGTTAATAAGGGAACCTTAATTTCCTGGTCCCCTACGATAATTCGTTTGTATTGCATATGATCCTCTTCTTTATTTAGTTAATTGTCGTCGCAACCTCGCGACTGGCAAATTAAGTTGTTCTCTATATTTCGCCACCGTCCTTCTTGCCACCGGGAAACCACCATCTTTTAATTTTTTAGCCAAATCTGTATCCGTAAAGGGCGAATCTTTATTCTCATTATATATCAATTTCTTGAGTAAATCTTTGATCGTTTTTGTACTGACTTCTTCACCATCTTCTAATATATATCCTTCCGTGAAGAAGGATTTTAATTCAAAAATGCCATAAGGTGTATCTACATATTTTCCGCGAGTTGATCGACTGATGGTTGATATGTCCATATTTATTTCACTGGCAATATCTTGAAGTTTCATGGGGACTAAAGTTTCGATATTTCCATTGAAAAATGCCGGTTGTTTCTTTATGATGGTTTCCATGACGGCAGTAAGCGTATGCCGTCTTTGCTGAATTGCCTGAATAAACCAATTGGCAGAATCATATTTTTCTTTTAGATATTTTTGCGTTTCGCGGGCAATATCCTTTTGATTTAACAATGTCACATACTCATTACTTAAATTGAGATCTGGAATCCATGAATCATTAACGATAACTACCCAATCTCCTTCCCGTTGCACTGCCAATAAATCAGGAATAACTGTTTCAGTTCCCGATCCAATTTTTCCTTCACCGGGTCTGGGATTTAAATGAGTGATCTCTTCAATGATTTCTCCAAGGGAATCTTTGGATATATTCATATTTAGTTGAATACTTTCATAACGATGGTTTGCAAAATCCCCAAAATAATTTAAAACAACCTGATAGGCTAAAGTCTGCTCTCTCCCTTTCATCTGTATAAGAAGACAGTCTTGCAAATCCTTTGCAGCAATCCCTGGTGGATCCAGCTGCTGCACTTTCTCCAATACATGATTGACTTCCTCATTTGTCCGATCATAACGGTCCGCAATTAATACAAGATCCACAGCTAAATAACCATTTTCATCTAAATTCCAGAGGAGTTCCTCTGCAATAGTCCGTTCCCAATCTGACAAGGTGAAGCTATCCAACTGACGCACCAATCCTTGCACGAAATCCACTTGTTCTGCCACGGGAATATCCCGGTCGTTAGACCGAACGTTGTCATAAATATTTGCAGGCTCATATTCATCAGGGTCTTCTTCATAATCGACTTCTGCAGATTCTGTATCAACCATTTCCTCTTCCTGAGATTCATCTTGCTCTAAAACAGGATTGTTTTCCAATTCATCTAAAATTTTCTGCTCAAGATTTGCCACATTCAGCTGTAGGATGCTGGCCTGAAGCACCTGCTGAGGCGACAGGGTTTGGCGCTGAGATAATGTCTGTTTTAGCCGAGACATCAAAGTCGAAATTTTTCGCCCAAATAAAGCCGCCGTGCTTCTTCATCGTTTGCCAAGGATTCCGATGTGCCGGATTTCAAAATTTTTCCATCAAATAATAAATAGGACCGATCGGTAATAGATAACGTTTCGCGAACATTATGGTCGGTTATTAATACACCAATATTTCTTTCTTTCAATGATATTACAATGGATTGAATGTCTTCAACGGCAATAGGGTCAACACCTGCAAAAGGTTCGTCTAATAATATAAAATCCGGATCAATGGCTAAAGTTCGAGAAATTTCTACTCTACGCCGCTCTCCACCAGACAAATTATTTCCGATATTCTTCCGAATATGTTGGATGGATAAATCATCCAATAATTTTTCCACTTTTTCAGATTGTTCCTCTTTCGTCATGTCTGTCATTTCAAGTACGAGACGCAAATTATCCTCAACTGACAGTTTTCCGAAAATGGATGGTTCCTGAGAAAGATAACCGATTCCTGAACGACTTCGTTGATACATAGCCCTATTGGTAATATTATTTTTATCCAAAAATATTTTTCCCTTGGTGGGTTTAATCATTCCGGTAATCATATAAAATGTGGTGGTCTTTCCTGCACCGTTCGGGCCCAATAAACCGACAATTTCGCCCTTATTCACATCCAAATCCACATCCTGGACAACCATTCGTTTCCCGTACTGCTTATACAGTCCCTTTGTACTTAGTTTTTGATGATTATTATTTATCATCTTCATCCTCATGAAAAACGCCTGTGGGTTTTAGAATCTTCCAATTATTCAATTCCACATCCGATTCGAATCCAATCCCATAAATCGTATCCTGGCTTTCTGTAATAAATTTAACAGAATCATCTGTAAATATTTTTTCTCTCACATTATCCCATGATAATGTATCAGTAAATAACGTAACACCACTGTCAGAAACAACGACCACATCGCCAATGGCAATCAAAAAGTCTTCTTCTTCATCTATTTCAGCCATTTTTGATTTTAGATTTGTTGTATATACTTCTTCCGCATTAAAAAAGTCTGCATCTACATTTTGATCCAATAAAATGTATTGTCGTTCATTATACTTTTCCAAGTGTCCTGACCTAATCACAGCTCGTTTGGCTCCTTCATTGGTGAGGGTAATCGTGGCCTGCCAGCTCTCCGCATCCGGGCGGCCAATGCGGGATTCTCCGGACTTTTTAATTTCAGTCGCCTCACATCCCATTGACAATAATCCAATGACTAAAAATACAGACAATAATTTCACTTTTGGTTTTGAACCTTTTTCCTGAGGGAGTCAAAGACATTGGCTAATCGGCCTTGTTCTGTGAGAATCCATTCCACTGCTTCCCGAAATGCACCATAACCACCGGATTTTTCTGTTATATGGACAGCAACAGCCTTGCAAGTGTTGGATGCATTCTCCGTCGCAATGGGAACACCTACCAATTCCATAACGGGAATGTCAATCATATCATCGCCTATGTAAGCAATTTCATCATCCGTCAGATTAAATTTTTCTTTTAAAGCATTATAGGGTGGAATTTTATTCAATGTGCCGTTATATACATTATCTATTTTAAGTTCTTTTGCACGTTCGGCAGTGGCATCGGAGTGACGACCCGAAATAAGTGCTAATTCTAACCCCGCTTCCCTGAGTAACGCAACACCGGCACCGTCCGTAACGCAAAATCGTTTGAGCTCAATGCCATCTTTTCCTTTATAAATAGCCCCATCAGTCCATACACCATCTACATCTGAAATGACCATTTTCACTTTATTAATATCGTAACTCATCCATTCACCGCTTTGTGGATTTTTATCAAAGTAATAAGTAAATCTTCCAATTGTTCTAATGGCCATTGAGTGGAGGCATCGGATTTTGCTTTTTCTGGATTATCATGAACTTCCAGGAAAAGACCATCGCAACCGGTAGCCACAGCTGCTTTGGCCAATGTGGGTATCATTTCTCGTTGGCCACTTGTTTGGTACACATCGTGGAGGCGCAATAGTCCCACACATAAATTTGAATCACCCTTTATGACTGGCAGTACGGATATTTGAGATTCTCGGTCTTCCATTATGCTTAACGTATCTTTCAACGATGTTTCAATGTTAATGGCAACGGGATTAGATGTCATAATATCACTCACTGTCATCCGGTCAATATCTCCATTTTCCGCCAGGCATCGCCGTAGATCTCCTTCAGTAATCAGTCCCAAAAGTGTTGCGTCACCATCATCTATGACCAATGCGGCACCCTGAGGTTTTTCTGTCATATCAATAATGACTTTACGAAGATTGTCATTCATACTAACAATCGCCACATCCTCAATCGGCTGCATAATATTTTTTGCTTTAAGACCGATCTTGGCGCCATTGCCAGGCACTTGCGCTGAATGCGTGGCATCAAAAACCACTGGATATCCCAATGATTGCATCTTGGGTATGGCTGTCATATCCGATATCAAGTCATATCCAAAAGACGCGCCTCGTTCTGTCAGTAAAATATTGTCATTCCCCGTGGATGCAACCTTTTCTGCTGCATGAGCCATAAGGCCCGGTGCCAAGAATTGACCTTTCTTTATATTGACAGCTTTTCCCGTTTCACCTGCCGCAACCAAAAGATCCGTTTGACGGCAAAGAAAAGCTGGGATTTGCAATACATCAACCACTTCCCCAACAGCTTGACATTGACTTGGAAGATGGACATCAGTCAATACAGGGACACCTATTTCACTTTTTACTTCAGCAAGAATATTCAACCCTTCTTCCATATTCAGCCCTCGAAATGACCCAACTGTAGATCGATTGGCTTTATCAAATGAACTTTTAAAAATAAAGGGGACTTTTAATTTTTCTGTGACAATCTTAATCGCCTCTGCCATCTCCAAGCTATGGGCCCGGGACTCAATGACACAAGGACCGGCAATAAGGGGTAGTTCCCCAGCCCTAAAAGTGACATCGCTAATGGTAACCTGTTTACCCATTTTTATTTTTCATTTAAATGTTTTACTGATGCTTTTATAAATTCTCTGAAAAGCGGATGTGCCTTACTCACACGGCTTTTTAATTCTGGATGAAACTGTCCGGCTACATACCATGGGTGATCTGGCAATTCAATGATTTCAACTAAGTTGAGTTCCTTGTTTATTCCAGAGATTTTTAACCCATTTTTTTCCAACCGATCTCGGTAACGATTGTTCACTTCCCAGCGATGGCGATGCCGTTCAGAAATATTCTTTTTTCTATAAGCAGAAAATGTTTTCGTCCCCGTTTCAATTTTACAATCATAAGCACCCAGACGCATGGTGCCGCCTTTACGTTTAATGGCTCGTTGGGATTCCATGAGGTCAATAACGGGGTAGCGGGCCTTTTTATCAAACTCAGTACTGTTGGCCCCTTTCAATCCGCAAACATTCCGGGCGAACTCAATCACAGCGCATTGAAGCCCAAGGCATATTCCTAAAAATGGAATATTATTTTCACGGGCATATTTGCAAGAAAGAATTTTTCCCTCCGATCCTCGGGAACCAAACCCTGGTAGCAAAAGAATGCCATCCATATTATTAAAAATTCTTTCAGCATCCTTATCCGATTTTATATCTTCCGTCGCTACCCAGTTCACATTTACGCGCGCATCATTTTCAACCCCCCCATGAATAAATGCTTCCAGCACACTTTTGTAGGCATCCGGAAGTTCAGTGTACTTCCCGCACATGGCAATGTTGACTTGGTGCTTCGGTTTTTTGAACTTTTTGATAAAAGTTTCCAGATAAGATACATCAACCTTTCCTGACAACTCCAGGCGCTCCATGATAATATCTCCCACCTTCTGCTTATAAAGTGTCAGGGGCACTTCATAAATACTTTTTACTTCTGTTCCTTCAATCACATGGTCTGGATTTACATTTCCAAAGAGACCAATTTTTTGTTTCACAGCTTTTGTGAGTGGATGGTCGGTCCGAGCCAAAATCATGTCTGGCGTCAAACCAATTTCCCGCAGTTTCATGACCGAGTGCTGGGTCGGTTTGGTTTTTAATTCTTCGCTTGCTTTGATATATGGCACCAATGTTACATGCATAATGGTATGGTTGTGGTAACCCACTTCCAGAGATAATTGCCGGATCGCTTCCATAAAAGGAAGGCTTTCAATATCACCCACCGTACCACCCACTTCGCAGATAACCACATCATATTTCTTCGGCGTATTGACCGCTTTAATTCGGGCGATAATTTCATTGGTAATATGGGGAATCACCTGGATGGTGGCGCCAAGATAGTCGCCTCGCCGTTCACGATCCAAAACGGTGCTGTAAACCTGTCCCGTAGTGGCGTTGTTATCTTTACTCATATTCACATCAATAAACCGCTCATAGTGACCTAAATCCAAATCGGTTTCAGAGCCGTCATCCAGGACAAATACCTCCCCATGCTGATAAGGATTCATTGTACCGGGATCTACGTTTAAATAGGGATCCAATTTCAAAATCGTGACGCGCAGCCCAGCACTCTTTAATAGATATCCAATGGATGCAGCGGCAATTCCTTTCCCCAAGCCGGAAATGACACCACCCAACACAAAAATATATTTTACTGGATTTTTCGTCGCCATTAAATCCTATCAAACTCTTTTAAATCGTCCATCGTATCAATGCCTTTGTTCACTTTATCTGCCAGGATCACCTTAATGGGAATCCCGTTATCCAATGCCCTGTATTGCTCCAACTTTAACGCCAACTCATTTTTGGAGGGTGCCAAAGCGGTGAATTTTTCTAATGTTGCCTTACGGTAGGCATAAATCCCCATATGATGGTAATATCCTCCGGCCTCAGTTGCCACTAGTTCACGTCGGAAATTTACTGCAAATCCATCCCCATCCAGCAAAACTTTTACTGTATTTACATCCGTGAGTTTTTTGGCATCCATATCCAGTCCCGCTACCGTAGCCATTTCAATTGTTTTATCTTCAAACTGTTGTACCAATTCATCAATCAATAGTGGATTAATGGTAGGTTCATCACCTTGGATATTCACTACCACATCCGCTTCAATATCGACCACTGCTTCCTGAATTCTATCTGTCCCTGAAACATGGTTATCCGAAGTCATAATCGTTTTAACTTTCCATTCGTTGAGGGAAGTTTCGGTTTCATCTGCATCAATTGCAACAATTACATCATCTAGAGACTTGGCTTTTAGTGCTTGTTCATATACATGGACTACCATGGGCTTCCCATCAATGGGGTGAAGAATTTTTTTAGGAAACCGGCTAGAATAAAGTCGTGCCGGAATTACGCCGATTGCTTTCATCAAAAGTCACCATTAATAGCTAATGGAGACAGAGATTGGGCGAATGTGAAATACAACCGAATTACCCCAATCTTGTACCTGTGGCTTAACATAAAATAATTGAATGAAAAATATCGGGGAAATTTAGGTGATCCTTCCTGCTGCTACAAGAAAGATAAAGAGAGAACTATTCGAATCTTAATGATTCAATGGGATCCAGATTAGCGGCACGCCAAGCGGGGTAAATACCAAATCCAATACCAATGAATGAACATACTGCCATGCCATAAAATGCCCAATCCATGGGTACCACAGCAGGGACTTTTAGAACGAGGGCCATGAGGTTCCCCCCGGCAATTCCTAAAATAACGCCCACAATACCACCGAATTGGCTTAAGAAAATGGCCTCCATGAGAAACTGGGTGAGAATATCTCGTTTTGTGGCGCCGATTGCTTTTCGAATACCGATTTCTTTGATTCCATAATATTCATGATTCCGATTCCGGCCACAAGGAGGGCAATCACACTGACAGCACCGGCAAATAGCTTTATGCCCCCGGTAAAACCGGCAAATGTTTCCATGAGTTCTTCGTTGGAAATAATTTCAAAATCATTCTCTTCTTCGGGAGGTACCTTGCGAATAACACGCATGAGGCCAATCACTTCATCCATGGTTTTTTCATACAATTCAGTCGATTCTGCTTCAACATTAATTCCGAGGGATGTCCATCGATTGGAAAACCGTTGGATATAAACTGAAATCGGAATCATTACAAAATAATCCTGGCTCTGGCCGAAAGCCTGCCCCTTTCTTTCGGTAATACCAATAACGGTATAATCCAATCCCTTAATTTGAATTTCCTTCCCTAATGGATCTTCAAAGGGAAAAAGAATATCGGCTAAATCGGGGCCAAGAACTGTAACACTGCGATAAAAACGAATATCATCTTCCATGAAATTTCGTCCATCTGCGAGATACGTTTTGAAAGAACGCAAACCCCACTCATCCACACCAGACACTTCTGCCGTTTTCTTTAACCGTTTATCTTTATACTGAATATTTCTTTCGCCGGTCCCATCAACCACACTGACCCGCAGCGGCAGTTTTGCCCGCTGTTTTAATTCTTCATAATGAGCATATAGAATATTTTTCCGTTTACGGATTTTATCATTGCCACCGCCATGAATTCGTATCGCAGGGGATTTTTGAATCATAAATGTATTGGTACCAAAAATATCCAGTTGTGAATTCACTGAATATTCTAAAGTGCGAATGGCCGTCATAACACCAATCACAGAAAAAACACCAATGCTGATCCCCAGGAGAGTTAAAATGGATCGAAGTTTGTTTTGACGAATGGACTCGATAGCCATTCGAAAACTTTCTTTAATGGTATTTTTTAAATGAGATTTTTTTACCATTATTCGTATCGCAGTGCATCAATGGGGTCTAAGCGGGCAGCCTGGTAAGAAGGAACAAGACCTGAAACAATACCAATTACAACGCTCAGGATAATAGACCCAATTGCCAATCCTACAGGCATTGAGGATGGAAAAAATTGATTAATAAGGAGACTTAAACCCCCGGCCAATCCCATGCCCACCAATCCGGCAATGAGACAAATTAAAACTGCCTCCATTAAAAATTGTCCCAGAATCATAGACTGTGTTGCACCCAATGCTTTTCGAACACCAATTTCTCGCGTACGTTCTTTCACCGATACAAACATAATATTCAT
>JYMV01009798.1_pt1 | contig 21443 bp, 17 predicted proteins | sample 338911 | NCBI WGS metagenome assembly JYMV01 (sample SAMN03354496, study PRJNA234377) | hydrothermal vent metagenome | biome: Deep sea; feature: Hydrothermal plumes at the Eastern Lau Spreading Center, Western Pacific Ocean; material: Seawater | place: Tonga | collected 2009 | depth 2000 m m
AGGATTCCAATCCTGCAGGATCTTTCTGGACCGAAAGTGCGGATTGGTGCGTTTGAGTCAGGCTCAGTTGAACTCGTCGAGGCCTCTCAATTTGCACTGATGGCTGAACAGATTGTTGGTGACGCAACCAAAGTGTCGGTCAATTCACCTGAATTCATCAATGCACTGTCTGCTGGAGATCAAATATTATTAGCAGATGGAGAGATTCAACTTCAAGTAAGATCAACTGCGACAACCCATGTCGATTGCGTAGTGGTTGCTGGTGGAGAATTAAGTTCAAAGAAAGGAATTACTGTGCCTGGAATTGGACTTGACGTAGCAATTCCAACCCCAAAGGATATTGAGGACCTTCTATTTGGCAAAGAACTTGGTGTGGATTGGATTGCCCAATCTTTTGTTCGAAATGTGGATGATGTGAAAAATCTTAAATCGATTCTCGATCAATATAAGTTTGATATCCCGGTGATTGTCAAACTGGAGAAGCGGGAAGCTCTTGACGAACTGGAAGGTATTATTTCAGAAGCCGACGGTGTCATGATTGCCAGAGGAGATCTAGGCCTAGAAATTCCTCTGCAAGAAGTCCCCGCCGTTCAAAAAAAAATAACAAAATTAACAAACGATCGGGGCAAACCTGTTATCACCGCAACTCAGATGCTTGAATCTATGGTTCATAATCCGCGACCGACACGGGCCGAAGTTACCGACATTGCAAATGCAATTATAGATGGAACCTCGGCACTGATGCTTTCTGCTGAAACTGCAATCGGTAAATATCCAACGGCATCAGTTAAGATGATGAAAGAAGTTGCTTTGGCAACCGAGTCAAAAATTGATTATCTGGAGTCCTTCAAACGCCAGCCGATTACTATCGGCGATAAGATTCCAGACGCTATTGTCCATTCAGCCTGTCACACTGCCTTGGAAATAGGGGCTAAGCTTATCATTTGTTGCACTCGCTATGGTGACACAGCAAGGCAGGTTTCCAAGTATAGGCCATCTGCCAAGATTGCTGTTGTCAGTCCATACGAGCAAACTTTACGGAAGTCCATGCTTTATTGGGGAACATCTGCTGTTACGACTAGGTATATTGAAAGTATTGATCAAATGATTAATGAATCGAAAGCAAGCATCTTAAAAGCTGGCCTTGGTTACTCAGGAGACAGAGTCGTAATTGTTGGTGGAATGCCAGTTGGATACTCTAGCTCAACAAACATGCTCAAAGCTGATATACTCTAGCAAAAGAATGGTTGCCTGCTATCAAAACCAACCTGTTTTATGTTTAGATGTTGGTTCCTGCCCAACCTTATTTCCCTTCCATGCCTAGAATCTCAGAATCAACGACAGTTAGTCTTTAGTCAAGGGACCATAGATCCCTCAGAAACCTCTTAGATTGACTCTTATGACGACGATACCAGGGAACTAACGAACGTACACATACACAATTGCTTTACGATAACAATTTTTCAGTCAGAAATTGGCAGAGACGAAACCCATCAAGGAACTGATTAAAGTCATGGCTATACTGCAAAGTAAGATAAAAATTCTGGAGATTAAGGCCGTGGTTGAATCCAAGAGCCTCCTCAATCCGGAACAACTAAAACACCTTATTTACCAATCGAAAGAGGCTCATTAAACTGAAGGGGAAACACAGATAAATCGGTGTGGTCGTAGGTCTTCAATTTGTCGGTAGTTTCTGCGTTAGAAATAAGGAGTAATCGTTCCAACTGATGCCATTGTGGCTCAAGTTGGTTTGTTGTGTTAAGTTAAAACTAAAATACAATAAGATTCAAACGCTTATCGCTTATAAGTAGAATATCATGGTTAAGAAATCAGTTGTCGTGTTGCTAGTGCTGATGGTTTTCTTCTGCTGCCTCTTTCAAACACAATTGAGGAGTGAAGATAATAATGTCCAATCCCAAAAAATCCTTAACCAAGCTCTTCAACACTATGAAGACGATCATTTGATACAAGCATTGATCAAGTTTAAACAAGCACCAAACCTAGCACCCAATTCAGCCATGCCTTATGTGGGTCTGGGATTGATCTATGCAACGCAAAACCATCTGGATAAAGGGATTGAAGCGATGCAGAAAGCGCTATCTATCCAGCCAGATTTGGCTGTCGCACACCAGGAACTTGGTTCCCTTTTCTGGCGAAAGCGGGAGTTTAATCTAGCTGAGACCTACTATCGACAGGCAATTTCGTTGAATTCAAAGATGGTGTTGGTGTATATGGGACTAGGACTAAATTTCGTGTCACAACGCAATTTTACTAACGCAATGGTACAGTTCCGACAGGCGATTAAGTCGAACCCACACTACACGCTCCATATCACAGCTTAGGACAGACCTATGCATGGATGGGGAGGGGATCTGTCTAAAGCGGTTGAGATGTACCAAACCGCAATTCAGTTGGAACCAAACCGAATCGAGTCTTACTATGAACTCGGCGTTACCTACATGCGTCTTAAAGATTACCCGAAGGCTATCACTGTTTTGGAAAAGGTTGTTGCGTTGAAGCCTCGACATAAGTCGGCTCACTACAATCTAGCAAAGGCTTATGCCAAATTCGGCAGAAAACAGCTTGCTGAAACGGAAACCAGGTTGTTCGAAGCCTGGCATCAGGTTGATGAGAAAATCAAACCTTATAGTCGCAGACTGCAAGGCAACCCAGAAGATTTGCAAGCGCGATACGCTATGGTACAAATTTATCAGAAACATGGTTGGTTGCAGGAGGCTGAAGAGCAATGCCAGTTGATGCTTTCAATCCAATCAGATTTCATCCCCGCTTACGTTGCCTTAGTTGAGACTCATATATCGCAGAAACGGTTTCAGAACGCCTATTTTTGGGCGAAGCAACTGACTCAGATCCGTCCCAAACTCGCCTTGGGATATTCCTATCTGGGCTTAACCTCCGTTGAACTTGAACGGGTTGATTCGGCTATTGAGGCGTATCAGAAAGCCATTGAGCTTGAACTGGATTCACCCAAAGTATAAGTGTATCCCCATTCACCCTCTCCCAAACAGACCAAATCCCATTCTTCTTTTGTGCTATTCCATACCATCTTATCGATTCTGACGTTTTCCCTCAGCTGAAGGGCAACCATATCAAGCTACTGTTGGTGATTGACAGGTATCGCAACTTGAAATTGAAGCAACGCAAGTTTGATCAGGTACTTTTGTCAGGCTGGACTATTTCAATTTCACAGCAAGTTCTAGCCGATAAATGTAAATTACAGCGACCCACTGTAAAATTGAAGAATTGATTGATTTGGGTTTACTGGAAAAGGAACTGGTGGGTAGATCCAAGAAGTACAGATACCGCTTAACCTTCTATGATGTGACTTCAAAACAAGTTTGGGAAATGCAGTCCAATGGTATCCAAGATGAAGAAATTCATCGAATAATGAATAATCCAACCAAATTACAACTTGGGTTTTCTCCCATTCGATTGGGATTGTACGAGTGTAATTACCATCTAAGGCCCAAGACTGACGCGAAAGTTCATCAGAAGATAACTTTGAAAAGAACATATCTTCGTCAGGTTCCTGCAGTTTTGTTCCTAGAAAATCGTATCCATTTCAATGCAGGGAATAGCAAGGACATTTGATAATGCTTGACCGAAGGTTGATTTCCCGCTGCCACTTGCACCAACGACATTGATTCGATTGAATTGTTTTTTTTAGTTGATTCATTTTATCAATGATAGTAATTTGGATTTGAGAAATAAGTCTAGGTATGAGTGATTGGAGATAGCTTGTACTTAAATACCAAAACCACGTACCAGTTTTTTTATCATCTGGAAATTATTTTTGCAAATTGCCTAGCTGTCGGTAGACATGGTGTCGGATCTTCCAGCCGAGCGCCGTTTGCCCTGCCTTCCAATACGAAAGGAACCAATTTTACATCTATCGTTTTTCTTAATAAAGATATCCTTACTCTATGGATGATACAGATTATATCTTGTATGCCAGATTAGGATTCATCCAAGGAACAACTCGACTACGCTGAAGAGATCGACAACGGGAGTGCTGTCCAACGTTTTTCTCCATCCCCCAATCAAATCAATGTTTCTCTCAGATTGCCAATCAAGGACCATTCCAAAACGTCGTGGTATTGATGTCCCAGCGTCTGACGGCTTCGGCAGTGATTCGATCGACACGTTCATGAAGCTAGTACCGTGTTTTTCATGGAACAATCATGTCTCAGGTTCAATGATCGTCTGGATACCGCGCCAAAAGACCATCATCCCTAAAAATTGAGAAGGGTGCGTGAGATCTAGATAGTGGAAGACTTGGCGAGTTTATTCTGTTTCACCATTTTATGGCTCCAATTTCCCAGAAGGGAAACACCATGGAACCCAGTTAGGAGGGGAACCTTATGAAATCCAAAATGCAACTTGGTTTATACCAGTTCAGTCAGTTGAACCAAGAGTGGCTAACTTTCACCAAACAATTAGGCATAGAGAAGGCAGTTATTGCAAATCCGAAACTCCCGGGCGAAGGTCACTGGGAGTTCATCGACCTGCTGCGGTTGCGAACGACGATCGAAGATGCCGGACTGATGGTTGGTTCCATAGAAAATGTTCCAATTTCTTTCTACGACAAGATCATGCTTGGTCTTCCCGAGAGAGATGAACAGATTGAGAATATGGCCATCACAATTCGCAACATGGGCAGGGCTGGCATCAAAATCCTCGGATACCATTGGATGCCCAACGGTGTTTGGCGAACTTCATGGACTACACCCACTCGAGGAGGCGCAAGCGTTACCAGTTTTGATTATGACTTGGTGCAAAACGCACCGCTTTCACATGGGAAGGTCTTTACCGAAGCAGAGATGTGGGAATACTACGAATACTATATGGAAGCAATCCTACCAGTTGCCGAGGAAGCCAATGTTAAGCTGGCACTTCACCCTGACGATCCGCCGGTAGAATCTCTGGCTGGGATTCCACGTCTTTTCCGTAGCTTTGAAGGTTTTAAACGAGGAATGGAGATTGGCAATAGTCCCATGCACGGGCTGAATTTTTGCGTCGGTTCTTGGTCTGAAATGGGACCTGATGTACTGGATGCTATCCAATATTTCGGTCAACAAAGCAGAATTTTCTACGTTCACTTTCGGGATGTTCAAGGTACTGTTCCCAAGTTCTCTGAAAGTTTTGTCAATGAAGGGAACTGCGACATGCTTCAGGTGATGAAAACATTGAAGAATGTTGGATTCGACGGTTTTATGATTCCCGATCATGTTCCACATATTATTGATGATACCGAGTGGGAACACCGCGGGCGTGCCTATACCATCGGCTATATGACAGCTTTCCTTGAATTGCTGAACCTGGTAGCGTAAGGGTTATCATCAGAATGAGTGGCTGATGTGATCCCTGACTGTAATCAGGTTTCGTTTTCCATAGGCGTCAACTCCAAACCAGATTGACAATGCAGAATAGTTCAGAAGTCCATTAGATTTTAATAGTTTGATAATTTCAGATATCGAAACGGATGTCAGGACTTAATCGTTTTGATAAATATGGACATGATCGAACTTTTAACCACAAATCAAGCGGCTGAATTGCTAAAAATCACCCCTCGCGCTGTGGCTCGACGGATTAAGCAGCAACAACTGGACGCACAAAAGATCGGGCAATCATGGCTTGTTATTCTTGAATCAGTAAAGGCCCAGCCTGAATACCAATCCGACTCTCATTCGGGCAGATTCGGGCAAATCCGGACAACCCAGAAATGCTGGAACACCTTAAAACTGAAGATGGTCACTTAAGAAAACAGGTTGACTATATCCAAAGTGATCTATCCGAAAAAATCCCCTCAACTTGATCGTCTCCAACTCCAACTTGAGAGTGTGAAAAACACCATCCTTTACTCGGGCGTATACGCGCTAACCGGTATCATATCTACTATCCGAACCTCTAATCGACTGAATCGTAAAACAGATATTGGTTATAAAGCCTTATTTTATACTCACTATTACATGCATTATAGCTGAACTGATAAACTCATCGGTATTTTACAGTAGAGACCATAGCGATTGTCGGAACTATATTCGTCATCGGCTGGATAACCTGATCTACCAACACAACACACTGCCTGATAGGACCAATCGCGATCAGGCATCGATCTGAACACTCGACTAGTCACGCGTACGAATTCCGGAAGAAGTGTAGCAAAGCTTGCAGTGACTGTTTTCATTGTTTGTGTTAGTTTGACCTGCTTTTTAGGTTGAGGATAGAGTAGCTCCATCCTCAGGCCGGTCAGTCGAGCTATCAGAAGTCAGATAGTAATTAACTGTTGCTCTCCAAATTGTGCTTGATAAAGCCTTGCATATAATCCCGAATTCGACAATAATTCTCCGTGTGTGCCAAATTCCACAATCTTACGGTCATCCAACACTATGATTCGGTCTGCATGCTTAATAGTCGCAAGTCGATGGGCTATTGTTAACGTTGTGCGTTCCCTCAGCAGGTTCTCTAAACACTCTTGAATCAACACTTCCGATTCTGTATCAACGGATGATGTAGCCTCATCAAGAATCAGGATTGGAGGATCTTTAAGGATTGCACGAGCAATTGAAATACGTTGCTTTTGACCTCCAGACAACTTGACGCCACGTTCCCCCACAACAGTATCGAAGCGGTTAGGCAAGTCCATGATGAAATCGAAAATGTTGGCGGCTTTAGCGGCCGATTCAATTTCTACCTGTGTGGCACTAGGCTTTCCATAGCCAATGTTATCTCGGATTGTTGTGTTAAATAGAAATGTTTCCTGTGGAACCACGCCAACCTGTCTTCGTAGAGCATCAATTTGCATTTCCCTGACATCGATGTTATCAACACATACTTGCCCCACAGTTACGTCATAAAATCTCGGTACCAATCCGGCGAGTGTAGTTTTACCAACCCCGCTAGGACCGACCAAAGCCACCGTTTCTCCTGAACTTATTTGGAGATTTATGTCTGTCAGTACCTCTTCATCAATGTACTTGAAAAATACATTTTGGAATCGAATATTACCTCGGATTTTACCAACCCAAGCGCGTGGAGAAACTTTAATTTCAGGCTCTGTGTCGAGCAAACCCATTATACGCTCACCTGCGGCCAAGGCCTTCTGTAAACGCTCATTCTCGTGACTGGCCATCTCAATGGGAATAAACAAGCGCCACAGATATCCCAGAAATATAAACAATTGTCCAACCGTCATGTTACTAGATCCGTGTACAATTTGCCAGCTGCCATACCATAGTATCGTGGTCCAACTAGTACCTAAAGCAAACTGAACTGCGGGACTCATATATGCCCACAATCGCACACCACGAATGATTGAGTTACGATAATCAGCGCAGATCTTAACAAACCTTCTCTCTTCATAAGATTCACGAGCAAAAGTCTTAATCTCAGTAATACCTGACAGATTATCTTGCAGACGAGCGTTAATATCCGAGAGCTTTGCCCTAACATCCCGAGAAATAGATCTAAGCCTGACACCAAATTGAAATATAAGATACCCCAAAATTGGCAGTGGAAACAATGTCAACATGGCCAAACGCCAGTTCATAACAAACAGTAAAATTGTGATACCTATAAATGTCAGTGTCTGTACGATAATTGCATGCGCACTGTGAGCAAGCATATCTCGCATAGCATCTATGTCATCCACCGTACGTGTCATTAGATCACCAGTGCTATTGTCCTTGTGGAATCGAAATGAAAGCTTCTGCAAATGGCTATAAACCTGCGTCCTGATGTCATAGATAACCTTTTCCGCAATCTCATGCGAAAGCCATTCTGAAATCATAACTCCGATACTCTTAGCCAGATAAATTCCAATCAGGAACAGAAGAATCCAATGTAATTGACGCAAATCACCTTGTACAATAACCCTGTCAATGACAATTCTTCCGCTAACCCAGGTAGGCACAAGATTGCCAACAGAAACAACTAACATGGCCAGAATGGAGATAATCACACTCTTCCAATAAGGCAAAACATAACTTAACAGGCGAAGGTATAGGTTCATTATAAGGTGATTCCAGACTTGAAAACATAATGGAAATAATCAACATTATAGCGCAATATCACGGTATCCATAATATTCAGAAACGAACCGAGTTGTTATCTGAACTGTTTTAACTCATGTTTAATAAACAGATCAAAACCACTATGGCTGAAGAAACAATCATTGACTTTTTATATTCAAATTCGAGAGAATGCTCAAATTCAAGCCCCTGGCAAATGGTTGCTTGCAAATTTTAAAACTAAATCAATCTCAAGTGCAACACCAATTTTTGTTAATCCTGAATCAGAAACTTTACTTAGTCGGACTCAAATTAAACCAAACGTCATCTGATTGTTGCCACCAATGGGATAGTCGACCAAGCTTTGCAAACTTATAATAGTCAAAAAAAATGGTGCCAAACAAATAGAGTATCTTTGGCTATGTATTAAACTGTCTACAATCCAGGGGCTGGAAGTGGTTAACTTGGGTTCAATTCCAATCGTCAGTCCACAAGCAGGAAAAACCTTTCCCTCAGCCAATTGAGGATTAGCAAAATAGGGCGTTGAGTTAATTAAAAAGCTATGGTTATCTAGTGTTTAAAACTGTTAGCAAATCTGTTGGACAATTGACGAATATCCCCGAAGGAATCAAGCAATGTGTTAGTATTAGGGAAGCTCAGGTTCAAAGGGCAGTGATCAAAGCAATCATATTGGTTTGGCAATCCGAAGCTTTTCTTTAGGTTCAAAGACTGACGTTGTTCATCGTTGTTTAACTCAGTCCCTTCATATCTTAACATCATCGACTGCATAACCCCGATCCTATGGTAGGTAAGATATATTCTCCTGTTATCTCTAGGTATTCGAATGAATAATCACCTTGTTTCGCTCAGTTGAAGCCATAACGTCTAAGGCTTGGTTAATTTCAGATAGCGGAAACCTATGAGAAATCACTAGCCCGGGATCCACAAGATCTCGCTGCATCAACCGGATGGCCTGCTGCATAGCCAGCGGATTGGTTCCAAAGCTGGCATCCATTCGGGCTTCAAGAAAGTGCATCAGACCGCCATCTAACTTGAATTCTTCCGGCGTGGTGATACCGAATACGTTCCACCGGGTACCTCGACGGAGCAGACTCACCATCAACCTCACTGCTTCGATGGGACCAGCGGCTTCAACTACCAGATCAGGCCCATTCGGCATAATGTCGTATATAGCCTGTCTGGCATCCACTTGCTTAGGATTAACAGTATGAGTAGCCCCTAGCCGCTTAGCCGTTGACAGCGAATAATCACTCAAATCCACCACCACCAAACGGCCGGCTCCAGCGGCTTTTGCTACCATCAAACAATAGACTCCAATGCTGCCTGTACCAATGATAACAACATCGTCTCCTACCCGCATTTCAGATTGGTGTATAATCCCTTTCCATGCTCCACTGACCGGTTCCGTCTGACAGGCAGCATCGAAATCGATCGACGCCGGTTTATGGTACACGGTATTAGCACCGGTTAGCGTATACTCTGCGAAGCTACCTGGCCGCACATCATCGGGGCTATCTCCACCGGTAGTATACGACTGCTGACAGTAGTGAGTCATCCCCATGCGGCAATATTGACAGAGCCCACAGTATCCGCTTGGTTGGATGATTACGGCATCACCTTCTTTAACATGAGTGACGTGAGATCCCACACCCGCCACAATCCCGGCGGGTTCATGCCCAGGAATCAAGGGGAAATTTACGTTGCGACGGATACCGCGTATCGCCTTGAAGTCGGTAGCACAAAATCCGCAGGATTGAATCTGTATTAAGACTTCACCGAGCCCCGGATCTGGAATCGGGATATCTTCCAGCAACAGATTATTGAAGTCACGTAATATCGCTGCTAACACATTTTATTCCATACAAAAGGGGCAATAAACCAAGGTGATATGCCTAATTAATATTGTGTAGGTTTAGATGGTGTCTGCCCATCATATACTACCAATATTCTTTGCGTCAAATAATTTCTATGTTCATTCATTACTATGATCAAAAAGAATCCTGAGATAACAACATTCCAAAATCCGAATGAAGACAAAAAACACCATTGTTCAATAACTCAAAGTTAAGTTTTTGACTTACAAACACCGGCTGAAAGGCTCAGTTTCTCAGCAAGCAGCCAAAGTTGCAATTTTTGACAGTCCGTCATACAATAGTTTCATCATTAATGTAATAGGAGGAGCAAATCTGATGTTTAACAACAAAGTATCGGTAATTTGCACAATTATCTGTTCATTGCTCTTGATTAGTATTCCAAGTTTAACCTGGGACCGTGCCATCGAAGCGGAAAAGGCTGACAAGATTGAGGCTCCGATGATTGTTTCTGATGATGCTAAGGCCTCTGGCGGTAAGTTTATTTGGATGGAAGGGAAACCCGCTACTGGCGGTGGCGGCAAGGGCTGGGCTGAGTTTATCATCAATTTACCTAAAGCAGGAACCTATGCCCTATGGGGAAAGGTACTTGCCTGGGATGGCAATAGCGACTCCCTCTGGGTGACTTGGCAACCTGCCGATCCGAATGAGGATGGCAAGCCACACAGAATGTACAGTTCCGTTGGGGTGTGGCACAAGGAAACGACTGGCATTGGGACCGAATCAATCATTGGTTGGATGCCGGCACGTTTGATCGTGAATGGAAATTTAACCAAACTGGTAAAACGACCCTGCGGCTAGCTGTGCGGGAAGATGCCACCATGTTGGATGTCATATTCATTACGGACAATTTATCCGCTGAGGAAGCCGAAGCTAAACCACGCACCCCTAATGCCAGTGATGCCGCTACTCCCGTTGAGGTCAAAGGGAAATTAACATCAACTTGGGCTCAGATGAAAAACCGATAGCATACCATCTTGTTTGTGTGCCGTTGATTGTACGAAATTAACGGTACGCAGACACACTAAATTTTCAGAATAGAGAGAAGAAAAACAGTGAAAAAACTAATTGTTTTTGCCATAATCATTAGCCTTTTCTCCTTCGTATCCATCAATGGAAAGGAGATCGAAATCGCTTTGGAAGCGGAACTGGCACAAAAGATTCAAGACCCCATGATAGTTGATGATGATGACGTGGGAAAGGATGCATCCAACGGTAAGTTTATTTGGATGGAAGGAAAACCTGCTACTGGTGGTGGTGGTAAAGGCTGGGCTGAGTTTAGCATCAATTTACCTGAATCAGGAAAGTATGCCCTATGGGGACACGTTATTGCCTGGGATGGCAATAGCGATTCTTTCTGGGTGACTTGGCAACCTGCCGATCCAGATGAGGATGCGCAAGCCACACAGAATGTACAGTTCCGTTGGGGTGTTCAACAAGGACCTGTGTGGCACTGGGATCGCATTAATCACTGGCTGGATGCCGGGACATTTGACCGCGAATGGAAATTCAAGGAAAAAGGAGAAACCGTTTTGCGGATAGCTGTGCGGGAAGATGCCACCATGTTGGATGCAATTTTTGTAACTTCCAACGTGAAGGCTAAAAATCCAGGGGAAGCGAATGTTCGACTACCAACTAAAAAGGACATCAAGATCCAAGTTGAAGGACTTGCGGTAAATCAAAGAGGGAAAATCACCACCACTTGGGCCAGGATTAAATCTTTGCCATAGTAAAGGCATTCCAATATAATATTGCTATCAGCAGTTGTTGTTCCATTGAAGGAAATGACAATATTATGTCAATAAAACCGGAACGGGTTTTTGTAATTGGTATTGATGGTGCCATGGGAAGTGCGGTACGTGATGGCAAAACCCCCAATATCGATGCTTTGGTAGCTGATGGTGTAGTTAGCTATTCGGCCCAAGCGGTCTTACCCTCTGCCAGCTACCAGAATTGGGGAGCACTCCTACACGGAGTAGGGGCAGAAAAACATGGGATAAACGGTGAAAATCCAATTTCCGAGGACGTTCCATGGCCCTCCTACCTCAAGGTACTACAAGAAACATATCCTAACATGACATGTGCTCTATTCAGTTGTTGGAATCCGATTAACCTACATATAATTGAACAATCGATTGAAGCACACCGCGTTTCATTGCCGGATCCCGAACTTGCAGTTTCTGCAGCAGACTATATCCGCCAACATGTTCCGGATCTCTTTTTTATGCAGTTTGATCTGGTTGATGCTGCTGGACATGCACATGGATACGGCTCTGAAAAATATTTCGAGCAAATTGAGATTAATGATGCCGAAATTGGTCAGGTGATTGATGCAATCAAGAATGCCGGAGTTTACGAAGACAGCCTGATTATGATTATCTCCGATCACGGAGGAATTGGAACCGGGCACGGTGGGGACGAACCGGAATGCTTGGAAATACTCTGGAGTGCCCGTGGTCCCGGCATCGCCCAAGGAATTGAACTTGGTGGTGAAATCTCAATTAAAGATACACCGGCAATTATTCTTTATACCTTTAGTGTTCCAATACCGGATGGATATGACAGTGTCATCGCTGAAGGGGTTTTCGCCAAATAATTCTGATGGGACAAAGGAAAAGCGACATTAGCCACAGGTTAAGAATCTACATACTTGCATTCCTTTAATGTTTATATTTCGTTTTTGATCTAATCCGGTAAGCACTAAGTAATAAATGTAGGAGTTAAAATGAAATCCAAAAAACCGATTTTACTTACTGATGAGCAAATGCAGAATTTCATGGTCAACGGATATATTGTTTTCAAAACAGACTTGCCAACAGCTTTGCATCAGGAGATCTTTGAGAAAACCGAACAGGTTTTTGAGGAAGAAGGTAATCCGGGTAATAATCTTTTGCCTCGTCTTCCGGAGATTCAAGAGATTTTTGATCATCCCCACGTTGATGGTGCGTTAACTAGTATTATGGGTGAGAATTACTTGATGCATGCGCATCGTCATTGCCATTATAATCCGCCGAAAAGTGGTGGACAGGGAATGCATAAAGACAGTTGGGCAAAGTTTCATCATCATACGAGATGGGCAATGGTCTTGTACTATCCTCAGGACACGCCACCCGAAATTGGTCCAACCGCAGTGGCTCCAGGTAGCCAATACTATAACACCAAAGCTGCTGATGGTAACGAAGTTCAACTGCATGGTGAAGCCGGTACCATTGCTATTATTCACTATGACCTCTGGCATCGCGCTACACCCAATTTGACTGACGATAAAAAGCGTTTCATGATGAAATTTCTCTTTACACGCATGGAAGAGCCGGAAAAACCAAGTTGGGAGAACAAAACGGATCAATGGTTATCCGACAAAGACAGTCCTGATTATCCCATGTGGCATGAGATATGGAATTGGCATCGTGGAGAACCTAATCCAATAAAAATGGATCGTCAGCAATCTATTAGTGAGCTTATTGAGAACCTTCAAAGCGAAGACGAGTCTACTTGCCTCCGATCAGCCTACGCCCTTGGTGGAAGTGGTCAATCGGCAATCCCAAATTTAGTTGATACCCTGCAAAACGAGTCAAAAACTGTACGTCGAAATGTCACTTATGCGCTGAGTTCAATGAACCAAGTGGCTGTTCCAGCATTAATTGAAGCTACCAAAGATACAAATGCGAATGTACGTGCCGGTGTGACGGACGCACTCGGTGATATCAGTTTGAAAGCGCAAGATGCAACTTCAGTACTAATCGATGCCGCAACGGATTCTGATACAACTGTTCGTCAATTATCAACTGATGCATTGGGGCTAGTTGGTCAAAAATCTTCCGCCGCGGTACCTGTGCTAGCCGGCAATTTACAGGATTCTGACGATTGGGTTCGGCGAAATGCATCACTTGCATTGGCCAGACTTGGGTCACATGCAGAAGAGGCGGTTCCTGATTTAAAATCAGCACTGAAGGATGAGAATCGTTATGTTTGTGCTAATTCTCTGGAAGCAATGAAGCGAATCAATACCCCTGAGTCGGAAACAGCGGTGCTTGACTTTCTAATAACTTCGCGTTGGTGTCCTATTACGAGCAAAAAAAGTACATTTTAGAAGTAAAAGATCCAACTGATATAAGTGGTAAATGCTCAATCTGGCGGATTGAGTTTGAAGCCCGAAACTGACTAGACTGGAACAAACGCAGGGTTTAAAATCTGTCGGCCATTCCCACCTGGGAACCTTCAGATTTAGACAACGCATTCGGTGAGAAACAACACGGCGATGAGTACTTTCAGGTACCTGACTTATTGAAGGTGCAAATAACCGACTTCAATTCATGCCTTGCAATATAATTCTCAGCGCCTCTTTGAACTCAAGTGCTTACTTGATAATGAAATCGCAGCGTCACACGCATTGCCCCGTTTTTGACCGTTTGCTCGTCGATGTGGATTCTTAAATGATTGTTCGCTTATAATAGTCTTTTCCAAAATTCATCTAGAGCATGCTAACATGGAGGTAGCCGAATTAGTACCGGTGTCCCTCGAGGTTGAATTCTCGGTTTTCAGGTAGCTCAAGAACAAAGAAAGTATCTTGGTACCATCCGATCTGATGGTCACTATTGGCAACTTTGTCGAACAGGGTTCCGATGCTAAAGTGCACGGCTGGTTCGCCCAGCGTTGTCTCCAGTACCTTTAGGATCACAGGATGTCGAGTAAACGACAATCCGTCTTAGCAGACAGCATATAAAAATCCCAGAGCAACCAGACTGTACCCTTAGCCCAAGTCAACAGCTTATCGGCAGGCCGTTTGTAAATTTGACCTGAGACACTCTTTGACTGTCTTGCCTAGATGTCCGCGGAATTCGACTATCTCCTGTTCCGAGAATACGCCTTCCATAGTGACATACCCTGCGTCTTCAGAGTATCGACCACTTCAGTCAGTGAATAGCCCATTTTCACCTTTTTTTCGTTCGTATTCTCAGGCGATATGCAGAACTTAATTATTTTATCAACGGAGAAACAAACATTAAGCCAACTTAGGCTTGAATGCTATATCATTAGACTTGTGCTAAAATTAAAATTAAAATACAATCCCAATTATGCGTTTATAAAGGTGATTGAAGGACGCGTTGTGCAGAGGCTTAGCAAATTAGTTGGACTCAGCCTACATTTTGTTGAAGATAAATAAATTTGCATTTGTTGCCACTTAGGTATTTGAATTTATCCTATCAGCAACTCGCAATTACTGAAGTGTTCCTGCAGCTCATAACAGTAGAAGGGTTCAAAAATGAGAATCAAAAATCTGTTTGGCATCGCTGTCGTTGTCATGGCAACATATTTTGCTGCCGATTGGGTCAACGGCCAATCTGAAGGCAAAGGGGAAATTGTGTTTGCCGCTCGAAAACCATTTCGAAATCTCAACGGTTTTCGGATAACAACCGAAACGCTTCGAAGCGCGAACCGAAAGAATTGGTGGGAATTTTATGCTTACAATATCTGCACTATTAATCCAGATGGAACGGATTTGAAACAACTAACCGATGATGATATCAGTCGACGACCGCGCTGGTCTCCCAACGGAAATTGGATTGCATATGTTTCCGGTTTGGATTTCAAAGAATCGCTGGTAGTTATGAAACCGGATGGTACAAATAATAAAGAATTGTTGAAGCGACAGTACCGAATAATTGATTTTTGGTGGTCGCCCGATAGCCAGACACTTCTAGTTGCACTGGAAGTGGACAGACCAAGGGATCCAATCGAGAACGTTGTCGTCACGCTTAAAGGGGGTAAGGAAGGCCGAAGACGGATGCCAAGATGGACCGAGGGGTGGTACCATTGGAACGCAAATTCTGAAGTGGTTAAACCAAAACAAAAGCTTATTAAAGCACTTCCCAAAGAAGTCAGTTGGCCCGAATGGTCACCTGATGGAAATTGGATTGCATTTGTGACAGACAATTTACTGGCGATAGCTGAAGTTGAAACAACAGGTGCCACAGGTGTGTGGTTTCAACAATATTCTGAACCTGTGTGTCAAAAAATCGAGAAATGGTCGCCATCTGGAGATCGCATTCTTTTTTACACTAAAGTCAAAGATAATAAGCCAGGAGAGATATGTGTTGCCTCTATTAATCAAGGTAAATTTGTGGAGATTGTTAATTTGAGTATGATGCCAGGTTGGGATGCAACATGGAGTCCAGATGGGGATTGGGTTGCATTTATCTCTCGTGATCAAAGACAACGCCGAGTAAATCAGATATTCGTTATGGATACGTTTACAGGTCAAGTTGATCAAATTACCTTCACAAATTATGACCATTTCGATACTCACTGGAAATAATATGACTTTACAGTTGAGAAGACGATTATTCTCCCAACTACAACGAGAAACCGAATAACAATTAGTTTCTATCGACTGATGAACTTACGACACATCTCTAACTGGTGAGAGAGATCCTTTACCAATCTCTATAAACTTCATATACCCTCACCTGATTGACATTACTTAATCTGCTACAGTATAGTGAATTTAACAACGAATACATATTTACCGCAACACAAGAAAAGTAGGCGTTGTTAATTTACCACACTCATCATGCTGACAAAACTAAATATCAACGAGTTTGAAACACTCCATACTTCAGTCATTCCACCTAAGGAAACGTGGACAAAAATTAATTGGGAAATCGATCTCTGGAAGGCTCGTCGGCAAGCATACCAGACTGGCAAGCCGATCTTCATGTGGGCGATGGATGGACACCCGCTAGGATGTACCTGAAACAACGGAGTGACAGACCGTGTGTCTATGTTTTCAGACCCGAAATTGATTCAACTTGTCCAGAAAAATTTTGTGCCGGTAGCCATCGACATCTGGTACTTGCGGCGGCAGGAAGACGAAAAAGGCAGGTTCGTTCACAACCTAATTCAACAACATTACGATAAACCAGTGATGCAGGAACAGATTCGACAAGGAATCTATCATTTTACAGCCGACGGCACGCTTCTCAACTTTCGAAACCATCGGGATCCAGAAATCGTAAAATCACTCATCGACGACTCATTAATTAAATTCTGTGCAGGTCAAATCTATGAAGACACACTCCAATTCCATGCCGATGCCAGGTACGATCGACAACCGCCGCCAAACGGTATTATCCTCAACACGTACAGTAGGATACTTCTGACGAAAAGCGAACTTGGTCTTTCCACTGATCAATGGTCACGGAACCTCTCCACCGGTCGTGATCACGTTTGGTTAACCGAAGAGGAATGGCGCTCCATGTTTTCACAGCCAGCAGAATTAGGCGATCAATATCCAATACCGAAGTCAATTCTTGAACGGATTGTACGGTTTCACCTTGTTGATAATGTACGAGGCGAGCCATCGATGTGGAATACAGATAACATCAAAGATGCTGAAATGAACTTAACCGTTATGGAAAAAACACCTGAAAACGTTTCACTTTCTGTGGAAGGTTCCGCGTGTCTTGAAGCGGACGAAAAAGATCGCGGTTTTGTAACACATCTAAGCGGTATCTTGGAATATAATGTAACCCAGAAACAGTTCGAGCGCTTTGATCTTCTGGCTAAGGGAAATTTTTGGGGTGAAGGACTATATACGGGAGGTGCTCCGAAAGGTAAATTCCCTCTGGTTATTGCCTTCCAACTTGCTGACAGTCATATCGTTGCGGGCTCAGTGCCCCCTCAAGGTACAAGATCACCAAAAGAATATTTTGGTAATTGAGAGTCAAAAACTGAACATGTATTATAAAAGTCTATCTTTTCCATACTGGATTTTCGCACATTTAAGTTTCGCAAAAATCCGAGAGTATCTCTAAACTCGGGATGTTTCGGAGTAAAATGCTATCTTGGGTCAGTGTAGCTGTTGTTAATTTTCCCGGTACGCGATTTCTAGTTGGTTCGACTGCGCGGATGGGTTTTTCCGATTTACCCCTGGTTAATGTAGGTATTATAGTGGTGGCTGTCAATTTAGATTTTTTATTGATCTGTCCTAGCCTTAACTACAAGGAGTAATCTATGGCTTGGCGAACACCTCTTTCACTGACAAATTTTTGTCAAAAAACTTTGCCATTACTGGACCATCATGTAAAAGAGGACCGAATAATGGAGGCTGTAGCTACAATCATTGAAACCGATCAGTGGAATTCCTTTAATCGTTTTCATGATACCACTAAGACGTTGGTCCGTTACTACCAAGAAGCTGGAGTAGATGTGGAGGTTGCTTCCTTACCAACTGGTGGGGAAATGGGCTCAGGTCGCTGGATTATTCATCAGGCAGCTGATATCAATAAGGCAACGGTCGATATCATTAATCCGGTAGGTCAACGATTGCTGGATTACCAGGACAATCCGTGGCATCTCATTCAATGGAGTGGTTCCACACCTGCTGCAGGCATAGAAAGCAAGATAGTCATTATTGATTCGCGGAAAGAACTCGACCGAATCTCCGCCAAAGGGTTAGTAGGTAAGATGGTGCTGACAGACTTAAATCCTCGCCACCATCTACAAAAATTGATTGACACAGGAGCTGTTGGAGTCATAACAGATCGGCCAATCCCCAACTTATCCGATGCGATCGGCTGGACTAAATTTGGTTGGGGTGGCATTCCTATTGGTGTAACAGGAAACCAACAAGATTTTGTAGGATTAGTGATTTCAAAGACACAAGGTGCTGAATTGCGTCAATTGCTCAAGAAGCACGGCAAAGTGGTGGTACGTACTCAAGTCGATATTGATCGGTACCATGGTTCGCACGATGTGGTCAGTGGAATCATCCGTGGTGCAGACGATCCGCAAGATGAACTCTGGGTATTGGCCCATAGCGCAGAACCCGGAGCACATGACAATGCTTCCGGAGTGGCGTTGTGCGTTGAAATTGCTCGAATAATGGCAGAGTTGATCGCCCAAAAACTGCTGCCGCGTCCCAAGCGCAGTATCCGTTTACTTAGCGCTTATGAATGCTATGGTTTCTTCAAATACCTTGAGGATACCAGATACCTTCAGACGCCACTTGCCGGTGTGGTTGTCGACACTATTGGATCAAAATCTGAGGTCTGCGACGGTAGGTTGGAATGGCATGCCACGATTCCGATGTCAGCCGGTTTTGTCGACCGAGTGGGTGAAGCTATCATTCATGCGACCCTTAACCTGAGCAGTCCGGGGTACCAACTTTATTTGGAACCGTTTGTTTCAACTTCCGATACGCTGATTGGCGATCCTAAGTACGGTTTTCCGGCACCTTGGCTGACTACTCATCATCAAGATCAGAACATAGGTTTTGATGCCTACCATTCTTCAGCCGACACCATCAATCTAATCGATCCAAAAGGATTAGTCACCTGTGTAACCGCTATAGCGGGATATCTTTACTATTTGGCTGACGCGGGCAGTCAGGAAGTGATTGAACTGGCAACAGCCGAAACTGATCGGACAATTAGTCAATTACGGAAATCACCTCAAAGATTAAAAGCCAAAGTAGATTATATTTGTCACGGTCATCGAGAGACAATTAATCGTCTGAAACGCTGGATGTGGGGAGGAGATCGGAAAGAGATTCTAGTTCATTTGGACAATTGCCAACATCAAGTACAAGAAGCGGCTTCAAGTATTATGTCCCGACCTGTTACCTTCAGAAAAGCACGAACTCAGAAAGGAGAGATCAATAATCAAGTTTATCCGCATCGAACAGCTGTTCTCTCACCTGATTGGGGAAATAACACTAATTCAGAGATACGGTTAAAAATGGAGAAATCCCGCCTCAAACCTTGGGCACTATTCTGGGCAGATAGCAACAGATCCTTAGAAGAAATTGCTGATGCACTTTCAGTTGAGTACGGGAAAAAAGTCACTTTGCGACAAGTTACAAATTTCTTTGAAGCCCACCAAGAACTTGGGTATGTCAAATTAATCAAAGCCAAAGATAGGATCTCAAAATCACAATTAGTTACCAACCTGCATCAACTCGGCTTAGAATCCGGAATGAATTTGATGGTCCACAGTTCTTTGTCTCAGATTGGCTACCCTATCGGCGGTGCCAACATGGTTGTCGAAGCCTTGCTAGAAGTGATCGGTGATCAGGGAACCCTAATGATGCCGTCATTTAATCATCGGAGTGCTGAGATTTTTAATCCGATGACTACGCCGACTATCAATGGTGCGATTCCAGAGGCAATGTGGCGGAGGATGGAGGCAGTGCGCAGCCTCCATCCAACCCATGCCGTAACTGCTATCGGCCCCAAAGCAGCAGAATATTGCGAGGGTCACCTTGAAATCGGTATCTGGGCCGAAGACAGTCCAATCGGTAGGCTCATCCACGGTGGTGGATATATTTTGTCTTTGGGTGTCACACATGAATCCAGTACCGCCTATCACGTAGCTGAAGTGTCGATGCCGTGTGGTTGTATTGATCCTTTTGGCAATATTGATCGCGTTGTAACATCGGATGGTACGGTGGCAGAGGTCAAGGGACTGGCTTTTCGCGCCGGAGTTTGTCCCGTCTCACCTGCTGAACTGGATACCGCTCTTAACAACCTCGGCTTACAACGACTGGGTAAAGTAGGTAAGGCTGACGCAGCCTTGGTTAAAGCGTCAGACCTCTGGGAAATCCGACGCCAGCACCTAAAAGATGCGTGTCCGAATTGCACCATCCAGCCTAGCATTCGCAAATGATAAGTTCTTGCCTCATTCAGTACAGTTCTAATCTTTCAATTCGTTACAGTAAGCACAGACCCTAACCATCGGTTGGCTACAGATGACCTCTGACTTCGAAAGAATATAGCCTTCCTGACTGGTGATACAATTCGGATTTCCACACTGTTGCAAATCTTCCATAATCTCTTGTTCTGGCGGTTTGGTCAGAACCAAATGTTCTAAACCCAGCAGGCTGACCATCAGTGCCATTCTTATCGGTACACCGTTTGCCGATTGTTCAAAGTAGGCTGCTCGTGGATCGCTATCTAACTCATATGCCAATTCGTTAACGCGCGGTAATGGATGCATAATCATAGATGACAATTTGGCTTCTTCCATGATCGTTGCGTTCAGCTGATAAGCTTTCTGTGCCGACTGCGGGTCTATTTCCGGTGGAAGCCGTTCTGCTTGCAACCGATTGACGTAGATTACATCGAGATCACCGATGACTTCGGAAATTCGGCCTGCCTCCACGGGTTCAGCATCATAAACATATTTCAGCTTGGTAAGAACCCATTCTGGCATTTGAAACTCTGAAGGAGCGATATGAACCAATTGTCCGCCAAATCTGGCGACTCCGATAGCCAAAGAATGCGAGGCACGGCTGTATCGGAGATCCCCGCAAATACCAATAGTTTTTTTCTGGATAGTTCCCTGCCGTTTTACAATTGTGTAGAGATCGATCAACCCTTGGGTTGGGTGACTGTGCCCACCATCACCACAGTTTATGACCGGGACTTGTGCATATTCTGCCATCACACGTGCTGAACCAGCCCAGTTGTGCCGAATAGCGATCAGGTCAGCATAATTGGCAACCATTCGTGCTGTATCCGCAATG
>JYMV01026181.1_pt1 | contig 21438 bp, 12 predicted proteins | sample 338911 | NCBI WGS metagenome assembly JYMV01 (sample SAMN03354496, study PRJNA234377) | hydrothermal vent metagenome | biome: Deep sea; feature: Hydrothermal plumes at the Eastern Lau Spreading Center, Western Pacific Ocean; material: Seawater | place: Tonga | collected 2009 | depth 2000 m m
CTTACGTCGTAAGTAATCGAATGAACTCCAGCACCAAGAGTGCCTTTTTCGATACTAGTTACGATACGACCGCTTAGATCACGTACCTCAAATGTAACCGAACGGCTCTGAGATAAATCGAAATTGAAAGTAGTTAAGTTATTCGCTGGGTTAGGAACATTCTGACCTAAGTTAATTCCGTTAAGGTTAGCGATTTCATCAACTGCAACTCTCTCGCTGAGGATTAGGCGAACTGCAGGTGTGTATGTTTGGGATGTAAACCAAACAAAATCTCCATCACCCGTAACATTGTACTCTCCAGTACTGTTGTCTGTATCGCTGTTTAATTGAGCCTGAACAGTAAGACCACCTTCACTCTCATACTCAGCAATAACACCTACGAAGTAAACCGCGCCAGCATCCAGAGAAATCGGATCCTCGAACGATAAGTAGTAAGGACCTACATTGCTCCAATCAGTATCGTAAGTCCAGAAAGCACTCTCGAAAGGGCTATCTGTAATCCCTACTGTACCGTCGTAGAAGTAAAGTCGAGTTTCGAACTCAAGTTCAGCAATATCTCCATCTATGTTTAATCCACAATTTTCACCGAAGTCAATAGTCATTCCATAAGCAGTAGAACCTTCGTTTACTGTATGGTAAAAAGCACCTTGACCTGATGGATCAAATAAACCAGCTATATCAGACTCTCGTGGGAACACCTCTCCGTCTAAAGCAGCTTCGTCGTCGTGACCATAAACATCGTCAGAGAAAACTATCACCTTAGACATTGTGTTATCCTCTGGTGTCAAGTCTGTGCTACTTCCAGATGTAAGCGTCGCACGAATAATGTAGTTGCCTGTAGTTGTTGGCTCCCAATCAGTTGCGATATAAAGAGTGTCTTGTGCGTTCGCTGGGCAGATAAGTCCATTTGCAAAAGAGTAGACCATTGGAATAGTTTCAGCAACAGAAGTGATAAGATCACCCTCTTCGGTTAGTACCTCTACAAGTACTTCGACAGCTTCTTGGTTATCCGTTCCGTTGTTACGGTAGATAACACCTGCTAGGACTCCTCCATCAGCAGCAGGTATCGCTTGCTCTAAAGGAGTTACACGATACTCCCAAACATTCCAAATGTCACCATTTGTAAGTTGAACCATAGCTAAATCGTCTGCATTAACATTAGAAGAAACAACTACATCATCGATTCCCCAGTAATAGTGGCTGTAAGCATTTCCTGTCTCAGGCGCTTGTGTGTATGTGAATCGGAATTGAACCGAATCACTGTAAGCCGCTACACAACTGATATCAAGAGTGTTAGGTAGTGGGTTCGCAGAAGCTGTGTTGGCAGCCTCGATAAAAGAACCATGACCATCAAATGTGGTCCATGTAGATCCTCCGTCGTTAGTTACGTCAACATAGATAGGAGCGTATGGGTAGCAACAGTAACGGAAGTACTGATCCCAGCTTAGGATTACAGAACCATCGTTAGTGAAGTCAATCATCGGGCTAGTTAAAGAACCGTCCGTGTCTTGGTAACCGTCAGCGATGGGTGTGTTTAGGTAATCACAATCGAAGATCATCCACCCGTTTTCTGGAGTGCCTGACTCAAGTGGTCCGATATTCGTAGAGAACTCTCCCCCAGGGTGAGCTATGCCAGTTGCATCTCCGTTGTTGTAGAATCCTGTGTTACCTGGAGCAACCCAGATCCAAAGACTATCACCTGCATTATCAGCAGTTGCCCATGAACCATTACCGTTAATACCATCGAATCCGTTCGAGAAATCTTCAGAGAAAAGGATGTTTCCACCTCCACGCTCAGTTGAGCGAGCTACAACCCCGTCAAGACGAGCTTGATCTGCTTCTGCAACAGTTGCAGCAGTGATAGTGTTTGCAAACGTGTGGATCTTCTCCAAACGTTGGCCAGAAGCAACTGCGAAAATGCAAATAGCTCCAAGAGTTAAAGTCAAATGTTTCATATTATTATATAAGGTGTGTTATTTACTTGATATTTTCAGGTGGCAAATTACGTAAAAAATTGTGTAAAAAAAGAGGAAGACCTATTTGGCCCTCCTCTTTAAGAAAAAACTGAAATAATTAGTGCTCTTACTTAACCATTAAACGGTCAGTTGCGCGCTCACCATTCACTGTTAAAGTGTATGTGTAAGCTCCAGCAGCGTAATCAGATGCATCTAAAGAAATACTGTTATATCCAGATGCTTGAGTTCCCAAATCTGTTGAGAAAACAATCTTTCCTGTGATGTCACGTACTTCGAAAGTAACCTCAGACGCACGGTCTAAACTGAACTGAACACGAGTAATACCGTTTGTAGGGTTAGGGAAGCTTGGGAACATTTGGAACCCTGTTGTGTTAACCTGCTCCTCAGAGATAGTGTTAACAGCGTTAGGGTCAAGGTTCAAACGAACCATAGGCACTTCATTAGTGTAGTACCAATCGTAAGCAGATCCCGCACCGAAAGGTCCGTAAATGAATGCCGTGTTGTCTGGTGTAAACTTAGACTCTCCGTATTGAACGTTTGATCCACCGTAGTGCTCGAAACCAGCACCTAACCAATCACCAGCAGAAGCCATGAATGGAGTTTGGAATACCATAGTGTACCAAGTTGTAACAGCCTCGCCTTCAGCGTTAGTGTTTCCTTCGATGATATCGAATTCATCCGTACTCTGAAGAATCCCTCCGTATTGCTCAGTTAGGAATGTGTCGTCAAATCCGTCGAAAAGGTGAGTAATGATAGATGTTCCTGTTTCAGATCCGTCCATAATAGCAACATCGATAGCGTAGATAACTACGTCCTCAACGATGTCGAAAAGAGATACTGCGATATAGTCATCTGTACCGTCATTTGGAGCTGAGTTTGTAGGCATTCCGTCATCACGTCCCCAAGATAAATCTGTAACATCGTATGACTGAGAAGCCATGTTGTTACTAGGGTTCTCGTCAGCCATATCAGCAGAGAGAAGGTAATCAACTGTAACAGGACCAAGTGCAGTAGGCAGATATGCTACTGTTAAAGTGTCCTCAGTTGCGTAATCAAGAGTGATCGGATCAGAAGATGCTGCAACTCCGTTAGCTGTAACTTCGAGAGTAACGTTAGTTTGGTACTCATAACCTACGTTGTAAACCTTTGCAGCAGCAGTTAGGTCAGCAGGAATTTGAGACTGTGCCCAAGCACCGTACTCATAATATCCAGTACGCTCGAAGTCAGTGTAACTCACATAGTTGTCGATACGAGTATCGTGTGCGGGTGTATCGTAAACCTTAATGTCGTCAATCTCCCAGCTGTAACCCCAAGTTCCAGACCAACGGAAACGAACGTAAATCTCACCTTGTGCACCAGCAGCTTCAGTGATATCAAATTCTAAAAGTGATGGGTTATCCGACATGTCGCTTGTTCCGTATCCAGGGAATACCTCTTTACGAGAAGGCACTGTATCAGTTCCGTAAATAACATATCCTGATGCTTCGTCCCAGTTATCAATAGTAGGCCAGTTCACACCGTCACGACTAATCTCGATTAAGCACTTCTCGCTATCATCAGATCCACCGTTATCCCAGCAGCGGTAACGTGTCTCTAAAGAGATACTCACGTAAGGGTGCTCAGAACAATCGATAGGAGCTACGGTTTGGAACCAACAGTTCTCAACCCAGTTAGCATCGTAGTTAGCGTCAGCTCCGAAAAGATCTGAATCAACCATGATCATTCCGTTAGCAGAAGTAGTAGAATTCATTGCGCTTGTTGCAGAACCATCACCTGATCCACCTGCCCACTGGTTATATGGACCTGCAGGACCGTCAAGTGTACATTCAAAGTTGATGTCTATATCAGCCCAAGGAGCTCCGACTTCGTAGGCGCCGTTGTCGAAGGACCAGTCGCTGCAGTTATCAATGTTACAATCGTGGCTCCAGAATACTGCACGAGCAGCTTGTATTGGAGCTTCCGAGTTAATGCTAGACACTTGTGCGTCTTTAGCAGCTTGAACAGGCATCTTTACCTGAGCGGTAGCGATTGTTCCAACGAACATCGCAGCTATAAAAAAGTATATTTGCTTCATATTGAGCAGTTTATGGTTTAGAAAATCAATTTCTCGTAGCAAATATAGAGCGAGATTTCCATATATCATATGCTTACTCCTTGACTTGATAACACTTAATCGTTAAGTGCCGCTTCAGGTTCGTCTATGTAGTCCGTTATAGGAGGGCAGCTACACATTAGATTTCTGTCTCCATATGTGTCATTTACTCTAGCTACAGGAGGCCAAAACTTAATATCCCTCAACCCTCTAACTGGGTAAACAGCCTTCTCCCTAGAATACGGGTGTAACCATTCCGAGGCGGTAGCTTCTATAACCGTGTGGGGGGCCATTTTCAGTACGTTGTCTTCCGAGTCGACCTCACCTAATTCTATCAAGCGAATTTCCTCTCTTATACTAAGTAGCGCGTCTGCGAATCGATCTAACTCTTCTAACGACTCGCTCTCTGTCGGCTCTACCATCATGGTTCCCGCAACGGGCCAAGATATCGTAGGAGCGTGGAAACCGTAATCGATGAGTCGTTTTGCGATATCGATAACTTCGACTCCGCACGACTTAAAAGCTCGGCAGTCTATGATCATTTCGTGCGCAACGGTGTTGTTTTTCCCTTGATATAGAATCTCATAAGGGCCATCTAGTCGTGCCTTGAGATAATTCGCGTTCAAAATCGCAACTTCGGTCGCTTGAGTCACGCCCTTTACTCCCAACATACGAATGTAAGCATACGGGATAAGTCCTATTAAGGCACTCCCGAATGGCGCAGCGCTAACAGCCGAAATTGACTGCTCGCCTCCTGTATGGACTATAGAATGTCCGGGCAGAAATGGTGTAAGATGCTGCGCAACTCCGATAGGCCCGACTCCAGGCCCGCCCCCTCCATGAGGTATCGAAAATGTCTTGTGAAGATTGAGGTGACAAACGTCCGCCCCGATATTTCCCGGACTTGTAAGTCCCACTTGAGCATTCATGTTAGCACCGTCCATATAAACTTGCCCGCCGTGAGCGTGAATGGTTTCTGTAATTTCTAGAATCCCCTCCTCGTAAACTCCGTGAGTAGAAGGGTAGGTTATCATAATAGAGCTTAGGTTCTTACTATGAAGATTCGCTTTTTCTTTCAGGTCGTCAATATCAATGTCCCCATTGTCTTTACAACCCACCACCACTATCTTCAGTCCTGCCATAGCTGCACTAGCCGGATTCGTTCCATGAGCACTCGAAGGAATCAGACACACATTTCTATACCCCTCACCCAGACTTTCATGATATGCCTTAATTACAAGCATCCCGGCATATTCACCATTAGCACCGCTATTCGGTTGAAGAGTCACTCTATCGAATCCCGTTATCTGTGCCAAATCGCTCTCTAGCGCTCGCAAAATCTCTATCATCCCCTTCGCTTGTTCAGGTGGACAAAATGGATGAAGCTCAGCAAATTTATACCAAGCAATCGGTAGAAGTTCTGTCGCCGCATTCAATTTCATCGTGCACGATCCAAGAGGAATCATTCCATGAACGAGTGAGAAATCACGATTCTCAAGATATTTAATATACCGCATCATAGCCGTCTCAGACCTATGGGTATTGAACACCTTATGGTCGAGATAGTCGACATCGCGTATGAGGGTTCCTAAAAATGCTCTATCGATCTGAACACCTTGAATTAGAGGGACAGCGAAGGCTGAGCATAGATTTGTAAGGTCTTCGATATTCGTGCGTTCGTTCAAGGAGACCCCTACGTGCTCGCCATCGTTGAAATAACGAATGTTAATCTTCAATGCGTTCGCTCTAGCAATAAGAGCGTTTATTGCGTCCGTTCCTCCCTTCACTCGAATTTTAAGCGTGTCGAAATAGCAGTTATTTACAACCTCCATCGTGGAGTTAGCGTTTAGAGCTGTCGCAAATGATTTGGTTCGAACATGAATTCTTTCTGCAATATTACGTAGGCCTTTAGGCCCGTGATAAACTGCGTACATAGAAGCCATAACAGCGAGAAGAGCTTGAGCAGTACAGATATTAGAGGTTGCTTTATCGCGGCGGATGTGCTGTTCGCGAGTTTGTAAAGCCATTCTAAGAGCTGGATCTCCATTTCTGTCTATGCTTACCCCGATAATCCTCCCTGGGAAACTTCTTTTATAACTTTCGTCCGCAGCAAAAAAGGCCGCATGTGGTCCTCCGTATCCCATAGGTACTCCGAATCTTTGTGAACTTCCCACAACGACATCTGCACCCATTTCGCCCGGACTCTTAAGCATCAGAAGCGCCATTAAGTCGGTCGCCATCACGACTTTCACATCGGAAGCGTGCGCCGATTTGACTAAAGATTCGAAATCTTCCGCTTCGCCATTCGCATCTGGATATTGTAGTAAACACCCGAATATCTCATCTGTAAAGTCCCACTCCGAACGAGGCGCTTCGAGAATGGTAATTCCGAGCGGCTTCGCTCGTGTCTTCATTACATCGAAGGTTTGGGGATAGACCGCCGTATCTACAATAAAAGTATTCGCTCCGGCCTTAGCTTGCTTACGAGGACGAGTAGAAAATAACATCGCCATAGCTTCCGCTGCAGCTGTTGCCTCATCGAGAAGAGAAGCATTCGCAATTTCCTTTCCTGTAAGATCACAAACCATGGTTTGGAAATTCAGGAGAGCTTCAAGACGACCCTGGGCAATCTCCGCCTGATATGGCGTGTAAGCGGTATACCAACCGGGATTCTCTAAAACGTTCCTCCTGATTACACTCGGAACTTCAGTCGGGTAATACCCCATACCTATATAGTTCCTGAAAGTAACGTTCTTCGAAGCTAGAGCATCTACGTGTTCGAGATACTCGCTCTCCGTCAAAGCGGTAGAGAGATTTAAGGGTTCCCTAAGGCGAATCGCCGTAGGCACAGTCTTATCGATAAGTTCGTTTATCGAGCTACAGCCGATGGCTGCTAGCATTTTGGTTTGGTCTTCAAAACGAGGACCCATATGCCTAGAGGCAAAACTTCCTAATTCCATATGATCAAAATGAAAGGGGACGAAGTAAAATGAATATGCAAAGATATATTTTATCACCTTTGTACAATGCTTCTTGAAAAGTTTCTTGGGTTTACGAATATTTTAATCGCTTTAGGTGCTGGCGCAACAGTTTTATTGACTGGAATTTCACTAGGATTAGAGCTCGAATTACTTGATCCATCGTACTTAATAACAGCATTAACTGGACTTGGATATACTGTGCAGAGATTAATAAAGACTAGATTTTTCCCGCAAACCGCTAGGCCTATTGTTGTAGATTTTTATAAGAAATTTGGTCTAGGATTAGTGCTTTGTTGGGGGGCAATTCTTTTGGCGAGTGTAAATCTTGTGGCGATTGGAGGGTTCGGAGGGGTCATGGGATTGGAGTTTACGCCCCAAGCACATTGTATGGGAGTCGTCCTAATTATTCTTGGCGCATCGTATGCAATTGTTCCGCTTAGAGAAAAGCCGTACTTAAAATTACCATTGATTTCAATCGTGTGGGCTCTCGCTACTGTTGTGTATCCTGTAATTCTAGTGGACTCCATCTCAATGGTTTCCATAGGAGTCTTGTGTGCTGCTTTTAGTGCTCGATTGATTTATATCGCAGGAATTACTGTTCCGTTTGATGTGAGAGATTTGCAAATCGATGACCTTAAAATGAAAACGATGCCACAGGTTATAGGCAAGGAGCAAGCGTTGAGGCGTGCGATGTGGCTTGTGGGTGGGGGGGGAGCGATTTGGTGTGGTTTGGCCTTAAGTGGGGTAGTAAATCCTATTGTGGGACACGGTCTGGCTCTACATGCATTCATCACTATTCCTCTTGTTTCTCCTCAAATCGTGAATAAATTTAAGCGTGCAAACCATCTTACTTTGATTCTTGATGGAATGCTCTCTATGCAATTCGTAATTTTGCTGATATGGTATATAACAGTCTAAACCTAACTCTTGCCCTCTCCCTTGATTCGGCCGATCCGCTAAGTTCTTTTAGAGAGAAGTTTCTAATTCCGCAACACGATGGGAAAGATGCTCTTTACTTTACTGGGAATAGTTTGGGTTTACAACCTCGGTCTGCCTCGGACGCTCTTAAAACGGAGCTAGAAGATTGGGCGACTCTCGGAGTTACAGGTCATATCAGAGCACGAAACCCTTGGATGCATTACCACGAACTCTTCACTTCGCACCTTTCAGAAATGGCAGGAGCTCTTCCCTCGGAAGTCGTGGCAATGAATGCGCTTACAGTAAATCTACATCTCCTTTTAGTGAGTTTTTACCGTCCTTCTGGGACCCGAACGAAGATTCTGTGTGAAGCGAAAGCGTTTCCTTCGGATCGTTACGCTCTTGTAAGCCAAATCAATTTTCATGGCGGCAACCCCGACATTGACCTTGTCGAGCTTGAACCACGAGAAGGAGAGCATTGTTTACGACTTGAAGATATTGAGAAGGTGATATTCGAGCTTGGGGACGAACTCGCAACGGTGATGATAGGTGGTGTAAATTACTATACCGGCCAGCTCCACGACTTAAAGAATATTACCTCTGCAGCTCATAAGGTCGGTGCTACGTGCGGATTCGATCTCGCTCACGGCATGGGCAATGTACCGTTCGAATTACACGATTGGGATGTAGATTTTGCAAGCTGGTGTAGCTATAAGTATATGAATTCCGGCCCAGGCGCCGTGAGCGGCATTTACGTTCATGAACGCCATCACAATTCCGGTATTCCACGTCTCGAAGGATGGTGGGGTCATGAAAAATCGAGCCGATTTAAAATGGACCCAGACTATGTAAGTATGGGAACTGTCGAATCTTGGCAGATGAGTAACGCGCCCGTATTAAATATGGCCGTTCATAAAGCATCTCTCGAAATATTCGAAGCTGCTGGAGGAATTAAAAAACTCCGAGAACGCTCTCTAAGACTTACCGCCTTTTTAGAAAAAACGGTTCACGAAGTTTCTGCTTCGACAGGCGTAAATCTCGAAATCATTACCCCATCGAATCCTGAGCATAGAGGCGCACAACTTAGCATTGTGGCACATGGTCAAGGCCGCGACCTCTACGATAAACTTTCTTCAGAAGGAGTCATAGTAGATTGGCGTGAACCCGACGTTATAAGAATGGCCCCCGTTCCGCTTTATAACTCGTTCGAAGATATCGCGCGGTTTGGAATCATCTTAGAAGATGCCCTTCGAAATTCTCGAACTTGAACATTTCATTCCGACATTTGTAACATGGTAAAATCTCGATTCGCCGTTTTCGGTACAGGCCGATACGGAACTCAAATCGCACTTTCTCTCGCTAAACGTGGTGCTGAAGTTTACACTTTCGATATTAAACCTGAGCGTGCCGAAAACCTTAAAGAAGACGTTGCTCTCGCTATTACCCTTGATTCTACTGATAAAAAGGCCTTAAAAGCCCAAAACGTCCAAGAAATGGAGGCCGCCGTAGTTGCGATTGGCGAAAACTTCGAGGCGACCGTTCTTACTACTCTCAATCTCCTGGACTTAAAAATCCCTCGAATTATCGTTCGAGCAAACGATCATAACCAACATAGAATCCTAAAGTCTCTCGGAGTAAAAGAAATTCTTAGTCCAGAAAGTGAGGTAGCAGCTGTTGTGACTGAACGTTTAATTAACCCTAGCATTCGCGGTTTCCTTCAACTGCCTGACGAGTACGAAATTGCTGAAATTAAAGCTCCACCTAACTGTTGTGGCAGAACACTAAAGGACATTTCTCTCGGTACTCGTTACGGTCTCCGTCTAATTACTATTCGTCGTGAATTCGAAGAAATGGTCGATGGGAAAACCGAAGTCACTGAGCACATAATAGGAGTCCCTAAACAAGAAACTGAGATCCGAGAAACTGATACTTTGGTCGTATTCGGTGCTCTACAGTCTGTAACAAAATTTTTAGACATTAACGGATAAAACGCGTTAATTATGTTCTAGTCGAGCCACTTAATTTCGTGGCTCCAATCAGCTTTTACCTTGATTTTAGTTGGCATTATTTCTGCCTGTTCGGGAGTTTGCCAATTCTCTAAATCAACTCCATCCCAAGATCCATTTTCATTCTCGTCTCCTGTCCATTTCAATCCATAGGAACCCGGAGTAAGGTCTTTAAAATAAACTGATTCTCCTTTTTCTAGATTTACTTTTCTTACCACATCTCCATTCGAGGATATTAGCTCTAGCCAGCCATATCTATCGATAATTACTGTAAGTTCTGATAACTCATTCTTCCGAAATGTGCTCCACTTAAATGACGTGGTGTCTGCTAATCGCTCTCCTCCCTGCCCTTCTATTGATCCCGGCAAAAAAGCAAGATTCAGTACTTCTCCTCTTCCGAAATCGCCGAGAATATTAACCTTGAACGGGTTAATGCTATCTACCCAAATCGAATCGAATTCTATTATTTCATTAACCGAATCAACTCGAGCAATCTCAAGCAGGTTTACATCTATCCCCATCACCGGCCTAGAACAAATAAAAACTGCTCGTTTAGGAGAAATTTGCTTCCCCTCCGGCCCTTTCAGAACGCTAAATGAAGCAGTTTCACTCTCTTTAATTTCTGCAAACTCCAGCGTATCCACCCCCACCCAGGTAATGAGTAACCCTTCGGATAGTGTTTGCATTTGCAACTCGCTTGACTTATCCCAAACCCATAAATTAGTACCCTCAACAATACTCTCCATACCCCCCACATCCAACGAATCGCTATCATCTAACTCGGTGCTCAATTCTACCTCAATCAGCCCAAGCGAATCTCGAGTCTGGGATACGAAGTACTTTACTGGAGGGGTCGTAGTTTCTTGAAGACGGAGCGGAGTTGAAAGGGAGTCAGCCCCATAAATTGAAATGTTGTCACGATAAATCCCTAGCTCCTCACCAGCATTCCAAACGTAGTCTCTATTATCATCATCAACTGCGATTAATCTATAGTCGCCTTGAGGGAGATATTTTAGGTTGAAGTCGCCTTGGGGAGAAGTGGTAGTAACGAATTTGGGCTTAGCACCTTTAGAAATCGAATCGGGACTCAAAGACTCCTCGTATAGGAAAATTTTCACGCCCGCCTCTACCTCTGAAGTGAATACATCCACGACCTCACCTTTTAAGGAGAGGGTGTCTAAATCTCGACCCGTTGAAAAGGCGAGAAGGAAATTATTCGTCGGATTGCCTTCTCTCACATCGACCACCGCATCACCGAACTGGAAAACATAAGTCGCGTCCTCCCTCAGCTCCTCAGCCCAAGTAAAAGTCACGGTCTTCCCCCGCATACTCCACTCCACAGGTTTAGAAAGAGGGGGCGACACTAATAACTGAGAACTCAAATTTCGAACGTTTACATATTCGTCAAACGTGACAACAATAGTCCCCCCCGCCTCTCTCGAAACTCCCGTCATTCCAAGCTCCGGTGAAATCGATACAATCTCTGGAGGATCTATATCGAACACTCCCCCGCTCGGAACCCCCACTTGAGCACAAGACCCCAAGATCAACATCGTTCCTAGAACCTTAAAGTAAGAGGACCTCAGTATTGCCATTTTGTATAAATTCATTTGGACTAGGGGCAAATATACTCCCCCCTCAAGCCAAAGCGAGAACTACCGCCCCCACAACTTCTCGCCCCCGTTTTTCATACACTTCTCGGCATGCTCTGAGGGTAGCTCCCGTAGTAAGCACATCATCAACGAGCACCACAGGCCGCATATCTTGTTCCTCACACCCGTCAAGTGCTCTAATTCCATATGTTTTTTTCAGGGCTTCTTCCCTACCCTCGCGACTTGCTCCAGTCAGAGACTCTCCGTGAGCTAACCTCACTAAACCTCCACCATCTACCTCAACAGCCCAAACCTCACCAAGTCCCACCGCAAACCTTTCCGCTTGATTATACCCCCTCTGTAATTTTCTTCGCCAGTGAACCGGGATTGGCACGAGAACGACACCCCCTTTAGGAGCCGGCCACCTACTTGCCATCCAACGACCTAATTCAACCACTCGTCCCGGTTCACCACCGTATTTGCACTTATGAATCATCGCTCTACTGGCGCCATTTCCTAATCGAAAACCTAAAGCACACCAAGCCCCATAAAACCTCTCGTTAAATAATGTCTTTGTCGTTTCTCCCGGTTCAAACACTCCCCATCCAGTTACACAAATAGTACAAGCCCCTGCTATATGCCCTTCATATCGGAGTTCCCTTCCGCAACTCATACATGTACGTGGAACTATGGATTCGAGTATGACATCTAGGAAAACATTCATTCGACAATAATCGAGCAATAATTGAGTGTCTTCGTTTATTAATTCACTCGTGTAGGGGTTAGATTCGTAGGGTGAAGTTTGGAAAGTTAGAATCATGGGATGAGCTCGAAGGAATCGATTGGAAACTACCCGATTGTAAAATCGAGTGGGCTAAACCTTTAAATGGTAATGCCTTTCAGGGAAGCACGAAAGTGCGATCTGGCGGAACGATGTGGACAGTGAGACCTTGGCGAGGAAAAGTCTATCCCGAAAAAGATCCGATGCGAACATGGCCTTCCCATTACGGCCGCCAGTTCGGTTCTCTCGAATTTAACGCGACTCATTATAGAATATATCCGCCCGAAAAAATGGCGGCCTGGGCGGCCGAAATGCCCGACCATTTTATTTTCTGTCCGAAGTTTCCCGCGATTATTACTCACTATCGGAGGTTCGGGAATTGCGAAAGCCCGACCGATGATTTCATTGACGGCATCCTCGCTTTGGGCGATAAGCTCGGACCCGCTTTTCTACAACTGCCGCCACATTACGCTCCGAAACATTCTGAAAAACTTGCCCTCTACTTAAAATCGTGGCCAAGAGATTTAAAAATGGCCGTAGAATTTCGGCACCCGGACTGGTTCAGCGGAAGCTCGGAAGCGGAATCGATTTGGAAACTAATGTCCGAACGCGGAATCGGTGCAGTAATTAGCGACACCGCCGGAAGACGAGACGCCCTTCACATGCGACTCACCGCCCCATTTCTACTCGTACGATTTGGAGGATACGACAGCCACGAGTCCGATGAAATCCGATTACGGTTTTGGGCTGAAAAAATCGCGGAATTGATAAAAAAGGGCACCCCACTCGAATCATTCGACCTCTTAGTCCACACCTCAGACAGTGTTACTACGCCTGAAACTTGCCGTTTATTCTCAAAATTAGTCAAGGACTATTGCGATATCGATGTGAAAAAACCACTAATCATTTTCTAATGAAACAATTTATTTCACGCACGCTTGCGTGCTTCATGTTAAGTGTTTTTCTACTTTTTAGTTCTGTTTTCGCATCAGCACAAGACTACAATTCAAGCGACAAAAAATTAAATTACAAACTCGATTACAAACCATTTATCGTACCTGCTTCTTTTATCGGGTTCGGATTTATCGGACTAAATAGTGAAGGAATAAACAACCTAAACCTTCGAATTAGAGATGATTTGAGATATGTAAATCACAAGGTAAATGCGGACGATTATTTGCAGTATAGTCCGCTCGTATTAGCGTACAGTTTGAACATTTTAGGTGTCGAAGGAAAGCACAGTTTGAAAGATCTTTCGATGATTTTCGCAACATCCTTTGTGATAATGGGCACTTCGGTTTCAGCTATAAAGTACACTACAAAAATTCAGAGGCCTGATGGGTCGTCTTTTAACTCCTTCCCTTCAGGTCACACTGCGAACGCATTTATGTGCGCTGAGATTCTGAGGCAAGAATATGGCGAAAGATCGGTTTGGTATGGAATTGCGGGATATGTTGCGGCTACTGCCACAGGGATTCTCAGAATTCATAACGACAGGCATTGGTTTACGGACGTAGTGGCTGGAGCAGGGTTTGGTATTATTAGCACGAAACTGGCCTATAAATTACACTCTGCCAAGAAGAAAAAGGCCTTACCTAAGTAAGTCATTTATTATCTACGCCTTACCGTGGCACTTCTTATACTTCTTTCCTGAACCACATGGACAAGGTGAGTTCGGTTGAACTTTTTTATCCGTACGAATAGGTGCCACTGGTTTAGGGCGAGCCATGGCCTGCGGCTGTCCAGGACGGCCCGGAGAAATAGCTCCTCCCACACCTGCTGCTGCGCGAGAAGCAAGGTTTTGTTCTGCAATATTATGAACGCCAGCTTTAGAAGTAGTCCCTTGTGGACCTACGTCAACTCTTCTCGCTTGCTTGGCCGGTTGCTCACCTACGTTAGTAGGAATTGTACACTTCATTAAGAAAGATGCTACTTCAGCATTTACCTTTTGAATCATCTTCTTAAAAAGCTCGTAAGACTCAAACTTGTATATCAGGAGAGGATCTTTCTGTTCGTGTCTGGCGTGTTGAACGTTTGTTCTAAGATCGTCCATCGAGCGAAGGTGCTCCTTCCAGTGTTGATCTATAACAACGAGGACTACTTGCTTTTCCAGAGATTTCATAACACTCGTCGCTTCGGAGGCTACGCTTTCATCAATATTCGCACTTACCTGAATAGTCTTACGTCCATCCGTAAACGGAACGAGAATGTTTTCGAAATCGTTTGCATCATCTTCTTGCACTCGTTGTATTACTGGGTGAGCTCTACGAGCGAGGTCTTCAATTTTAGCGCGGTAATGTGATTCAGCTTTTGCATAACACTCATATACCAAATCATCGGTCAGCGTTACCTCGTACTCTTCCTGAGAAACTGGCGCCTCCATTCCTAAGTTCGAAAGCATCGCGAGTCTAAACCCTTCGTAATTCTTAAACTCGTGAGTTGAATCTATGTTCGCCTCGACAAGCTCGAAGAACATGTTCGCGATATCAGTCCTGATACGATCTCCGTAAAGAGCGTTTCTACGAAGCTTATAAATGACCTCACGTTGAGCGTTCATTACATCGTCATACTCTAGAAGTCTTTTACGAATACCGAAGTTGTTTTCCTCCACTTTCGTTTGAGCACGCTCAATAGACTTAGAAATCATCTTATGTTGGATGACCTCTCCATCTTGGTGTCCCATTCTATCCATCATCTTCGCAACTCTGTCTGAGCCGAAAAGACGCATCAAATCGTCCTCGAGTGACGCATAGAACTGCGAAGACCCCGGATCTCCTTGACGACCCGCACGACCTCGAAGCTGTCTATCTACACGACGGGAATCGTGACGCTCAGTACCGACAATCGCCAGTCCACCAGAAGCTTTCACTTCTTCCGTAAGTTTAATATCCGTTCCACGACCCGCCATGTTTGTAGCGATTGTAATCGTTCCCGCTTGTCCCGCACGAGTTACAACCTCCGCCTCCTGTTGATGTCGTTTCGCGTTTAGAACCTGGTGGCCTAGCCCTCTCATATCGAGCATTCTAGACAACAATTCCGACACCTCAACAGTTGTTGTTCCCACAAGCACAGGACGTCCCGCTTTACTCAATGCCGCCACGTGTTCAATGACTGCGTTGTACTTCTCACGCTTCGTCTTGTACACGAGGTCCTCCATGTCATCCCTCGCTATCGGGCGATTTGTAGGTATGACTTTTACGTCTAATTTGTATATATCCCAAAACTCACCCGCCTCCGTCTCCGCCGTTCCGGTCATCCCCGCAAGTTTATGGTACTTTCTGAAGAAGTTCTGCAGAGTTACCGTAGCATAGGTCTGAGTGGCGGCTTCGATTTTTACGTTTTCTTTCGCCTCGATCGCTTGGTGTAGTCCATCTGAGTAACGACGACCATCCATAATACGACCCGTCTGTTCATCAACGATTTTCACCTTGTTCTCCATGATAACGTACTCGATATCTTTCTCAAATAAAGTGTACGCCTTTAGAAGCTGATTCATAGAATGAATACGCGCAGATTTTACTCCGTAATCCTGCATTACTTCTTGCTTTCGAGCAAGCTTATCATCATCTGAAGCATCCGAGTTATCTACGGATACTAGCTCAGTCGCAATGTCCGGCATAGTAAAGAACGCATCATCATCCATTCCCTGAGTTAGAAATAATATCCCCTTCTCAGATAGCTCGATTTGGTTTTGCTTCTCATCGATTACGAAGAAAAGCTCCGCGTCTGCCTTGTGCATCTCGCGTTGGTTATCCGCAAGATAAATCGCCTCAACTTTCAGTAGAAGTTGGCGCATTCCTTCATTGCTGAGGAACTTAATAATCGGTTTCGATTTCGGAAGTCCACGGAACGCTCTATAAAGTGCAAGACCCGCAGTTTCTTTATCGCTCTTCGACAGATCGTCCGTCAAAAGCTTCTTCGCCTCGCTCAAAAATCCTTGGACCGCCTTCTGCTGAACTTGAATGAGTTTAACGACCATGGGTTTTAGAGATTCAAACTCCTGCTCATCACCCTTCGGCGTAGGCCCACTAATAATAAGCGGGGTTCTCGCCTCGTCAATGAGTACGGAATCGACCTCATCCACAATTGCATAATGATGACGGCGTTGAACGAGCATATTTGGCTTTTGGGCCATATTATCTCTCAAATAATCAAAACCAAACTCGTTATTCGTTCCAAACGTGACATCACACTTGTAAGCCTCACGACGAGCCTCGCTATTAGGCTGATGCCTATCGATACAATCAACTGTCAAACCATGGAATTCGTAAATCGGCCCCATCCACTCCGAGTCCCTTCGAGCGAGATAATCATTCACGGTTACAAGGTGAACCCCACGTCCCGTAAGAGCATTAAGGAATACTGGCAATGTCGCAACAAGTGTTTTTCCCTCACCTGTATGCATTTCCGCAACACTTCCTCTATGTAGAGCGACACCACCCACGAGCTGAACGTCGTAGTGAACCATATTCCAAGCGACATCAGACCCAGCAGCATCCCACGTTTTTTTCCAATATGCCTTATCACCTTGTATGGTCACCATATCACGGGTCGCCGCAATGTCCTTGTCATATTCTAAGGCTGTAACTTCAATATCCTCCTCTGCAGAAAAACGTTTCGCTGTTTCCTTCATTACCGCAAAAGCTTCCGGAAGAAGTTCGTCGAGAATTACTTCTAATTCTTCATTTATTTTCTCCTCAAGCGTATCAATTTGATTAAATACCGCTTCTTTTGCGTCAAGATCGGACTCTGGCATAGATGCCGATTTTAATTTCAGGCCATCAATTTCACCCTGTAAATCGGAAATGTGATCATTAATTCTATCGCGGAGATTCGTCGATTTTGCTCTGAGTTCATCTGCGCTTATCGATAGAAGTGCCTCCCCTGCCTTCAAAATTTCATCAACAACTGGCTGAATTTCCTTCAGGTCGCTGGACGATTTGTCTCCAAGAAATATTTTTAGAAGCCCTTTAAGCATGATGCAAAAGTACGTTACGACAGCCCCTTATAGACCTAGTAATTGCCATCAGTTTTCATTCGGAAAAAATCGTGCCAAAAAAACAGTGCTTTTTCGAGTTATTGCCATAAACCACACATAGTACACACACCCTTATGCTCTGTATTTCAGGATATTACACCCCTCTATTAACAATAGTGTTAAAAACTCATCCCAAATGTGAACTAAATAGGGTTGCACATATGGGGGTCTAGAACGTTTCTTTGAGATGTTAATTGAAGCCACCTTTTTTGGCTTCTAAGACACCCTAAACCGTATTCGATACCGCCTTAAAAGTCAAAAGACATGGAAAAACCCTCCCCTAAAATGAACGAGACAGAGAATGATATGGAGTTGATTGACTTGGCTCAACAAACATCTATTGAAGAGGTTCTCCCAGAAAACACCTCTATAGAAGAACCTATTTTAAAAGAAAATCCGGGGCGATTTGTATTATTCCCTATCGAACACGATGATATCTGGGCTGAATACAAAAAGCAGGAAGCTAGCATTTGGACGGCCGAGGAAATAGATCTTTCGTCTGACCTTGTTGACTGGAATGATAAACTGAACGACGATGAGCGTTTCTTTATCAAGAATGTCCTTGCTTTTTTCGCGGCATCTGACGGTATTGTAAATGAAAATCTCGCTGAAAACTTCGTGAAAGAAGTGCAATACACGGAAGCGAAGTTCTTCTACGGTTTCCAAATTATGATGGAGAACATCCACTCAGAGACCTACTCTCTTCTTATCGACACTTACATCCAAGACAAGCAAGAAAAGGCTCACCTTTTCAACGCTATCGAAACTCTTCCTTTCGTAAAAACGAAAGCTGACTGGGCTTTGAGATGGATCGATGGTGGAAGTTTTGCGGAAAGACTAGTAGCATTTGCCGCAGTTGAGGGCATTTTCTTTAGCGGAAGTTTCTGCTCAATCTTTTGGTTAAAGAAGCGTGGGCTTATGCCAGGACTTACATTCTCAAACGAGCTTATTTCTCGTGACGAGGGAATGCACTGTGACTTCGCCTGCCTACTATACAACGATCACTTAGTAAATAAACTTCCTAAGAAGGTTGTAGAAAAGATCATTACCGATGCAGTTGAAATGGAGAAGGTCTTTGTTACTGAAGCCCTCCCTGTTCGCTTAATCGGAATGAACGCTGATTTGATGCAACAATACATAGAGTTCGTTGCTGATAGATTACTCGTAGAACTCGGAAACGAAAAGGTTTACAATGCTACGAACCCATTTGACTTTATGGATATGATTTCACTACAAGGGAAAACTAACTTCTTCGAGAAAAGAGTTGGTGAATACCAAAAAGCTGGTGTCATGAATCACGGTTCTGAAGACAACAAAAGCTTCAGCATCGACGCCGACTTTTAAGTGAATATTATATTGCCCTACCTGAACCACCCCCAAGACATTTGCCATGTACGTAGTTAAACGCGACGGAAAACGTGAGCTTGTTCAATTCGACAAGATTACAGCTCGTATTAAAAAACTTTGTTATAGTCTCCACGAGTCTGTAGATCCTCAACGCGTTGCTATGCGCGTTATCGAGGGTGTTTACGACGGTGTGACGACAACTGAACTCGATAATCTAGCAGCCGAAGTCGCTGCTACGAACGCGGTAACTCACCCCGATTACGCTAGTCTCGCTAGTAGAATCGCGGTCAGCAATCTGCATAAATCGACTAAGAAGTCGTTCGCATATACTATGAATGAACTTCATAACTATGTGGATCCCGTTACTGGCGATCCCGCTAGTTTAATCGCGGAGGACGTACATGAAATCATCCAAACTAATGCCGAGTTTTTAGACTCTCAAATTATTTACGATAGAGATTTCAGCTACGACTATTTCGGGTTTAAGACATTAGAGCGTTCGTACTTATTAAAAATGAACGGGGAGATTGCTGAGCGCCCACAACATATGTTGATGCGTGTTTCTGTAGGGATTCACAAAGATGATTTGGACTCCGTCGTGGGTACTTACAATATGCTCAGCGAAGGTTGGTTCACTCATGCGACTCCTACCCTCTTTAATTCTGGTACGCCTAAGCCTCAGATGTCTTCATGCTTCCTTCTCACAATGAAAGAGGATAGCATTTCTGGTATTTACGACACCTTGAAGCAATGTGCTAAGATTTCACAGAGCGCTGGCGGTATCGGTCTAGCTATGCACAACATCCGTGCGAAAGGATCATATATCAAAGGAACTAACGGTACTTCTAACGGCATCGTTCCAATGTTACGTGTATTCAATGACACTGCGCGTTATGTAGACCAAGGTGGTGGTCGTCGTAAAGGTTCATTTGCGATGTACATCGAGCCATGGCACGCAGACGTTTTTGACTTTTTAGAGATGCGTAAGAACCACGGAAAAGAGGAGCAGCGTGCGCGCGACCTCTTTTATGCTCTGTGGATTCCCGATCTCTTCATGAAGAGAGTCGAAGAAAATGGGGATTGGACTCTGATGTGTCCTAACGAATGTCCTGGACTTCCTGAAACTCATAGTGCCGAGTTCGAGGCTCTTTACATCAAGTATGAAAAGGAGGGTAAGGGTCGTAAGACTATCAAGGCCCAGGATCTGTGGTTTAAAATCTTGGATAGCCAGGTGGAAACAGGCACTCCTTACATGCTTTTCAAGGATGCGGCTAATGCCAAATCAAACCAAAAGAACCTCGGCACAATCCGTTCATCGAACCTTTGTACAGAGATTATCGAGTACACTGCTCCTGACGAAATTGCCGTTTGCAACCTCGCTTCAGTCGCTCTTCCGAAGTTCGTTAAGTCGGATGGGACATTCGATCACGATAAACTATTTGAGATTACGTATCAGGTGACGAAGAATCTGAACTGTATTATCGATAGGAACTACTACCCAGTAATTGAGGCACGTAATTCGAATATGCGCCACCGTCCTATCGGGATCGGAATTCAAGGACTTGCAGACGTATTTATTTTAATGCGTCACGCCTTTGATTCTGACGAAGCAAAAAAGATAAACCAGGAGATTTTTGAAACTCTTTACTACGCGTCTTGTACAGCTTCTAAGGATTTAGCGAAAGAAGAAGGTCCATATGAAACGTTTAAGGGTTCACCGGCTTCACAGGGTATTCTCCAGTTTGATATGTGGAACGTAACTCCATCAGATAGATGGGAGTGGGCTGTGCTTAAAGAGGAAATTCAAAAGCACGGAATGCGTAACTCATTGCTTATCGCTCCGATGCCTACGGCTTCAACAGCGCAAATATTAGGGAACAACGAGTGCTTCGAGCCATACACATCTAATATCTACACACGTCGAGTTCTTTCCGGAGAGTTTATCGTTGTAAATAAGCACTTACTGCGCGACTTAGTGAAGTTAGGGCTTTGGGATACGGATATGAAGAATCGTCTTATTGCTGCTAATGGTTCAGTCCAAAACATCAATGAGATTCCTGACAATATCAAGCTACTTTATCGTACCGCTTGGGAGATTTCTCAACGTTCGATTTTAGATATGGCTGCTGATCGTGGGGCATACATTTGCCAATCGCAATCGCTCAACATCTTTATGGAGAACGTTACAAATTCTAAGCTTACGTCAATGCACTTCCACGCTTGGAAGAGCGGACTTAAGACAGGAATGTATTACCTCCGTACGAAAGCAGCAGCTGACGCTATCAAGTTCACTATCGATAAAAAGTACAAGACTGCAAAAGACAACGGGAAAGCTCCTGAGCTAACTCCAGAGGAAGAAGTAGCTATGTGCAGTATCGAAAACGGTGACGATTGCGATATGTGCGGAAGCTAATTCCGAGAAAAACTTTAGATTTATTTTAGACCTTCGATGCTAACAAAGCTCGGAGGTCTAATAGTATTAGGCCGAATCCGAGTACGATATGTATCGGTTGAGCGAATGCCGGGAAGCCGAACTTGGAGAACAGTATACCAGATAGGGTTTGAGCTAAAAGTATAGCTATAGCGAGCTTCGCATAAAGCGCAAAACGAGGCGTTTTCAACATAGGAATTGCCCACAACGCGTGAATCGCGATTAGGAGCCAAACCCCAGAACGATGAATTATCCACCAGTCGGGTAGGCTTGAAA
>JYMV01034895.1_pt1 | contig 21432 bp, 17 predicted proteins | sample 338911 | NCBI WGS metagenome assembly JYMV01 (sample SAMN03354496, study PRJNA234377) | hydrothermal vent metagenome | biome: Deep sea; feature: Hydrothermal plumes at the Eastern Lau Spreading Center, Western Pacific Ocean; material: Seawater | place: Tonga | collected 2009 | depth 2000 m m
GGTCTTGATTTTAACCAAACCACGATTTTGGGCGCTTTTTTTGTTTCAGAATTACGAGACATGGGGTGTACTCTTTAAACTCAAGTCCAAACTTTTAACTGAGTGCGTCATATACCCCATACTCACGAAATCTACTCCCGCTTCACCATATCCTCTAACGTTATCTGGCGTTATCCCTCCCGAAGCTTCGAGAGTTACAAGATGGCCGTATTTTTCAACGGCTTCCCCTACTTTTTCAGGGCTGAAATTGTCAAGTAAAATCCTTTCTATTTCAATCCCCGCTTTTTCCGAACCCGCAATAGCATCTTCTATTTCTTGAAACGAGCGAGTTTCAATTACGAGCGGTAGCTTTTGTAAGTTCGGATCTCTAGCGCCTAAATATTGAGCCACCGTAACAATCGCCTCCCCCATATTTCCAGCATAATCAACATGATTATCCTTAAGTAATATCATATCGTAGAGACCCATTCTATGATTTACACCTCCACCAATTTTAACGGCCCACTTTTCAAAAGCTCGCAAACCAGGAGTAGTTTTTCTCGTATCTAACACCTTAGTCGGTGTTCCTTCAAGGGACTTTACAACTTGAGCTGTGCGAGTAGCAATGCCACTCATTCTCTGCATAAAGTTCAGCGCAAGACGCTCGCTAGTTAAAATACTTCTCGCTGGCCCTTCAAGCTCAATCACAACATCACCGAAAACAACGCTGTCACCATCATCTTTAATAGCCTTAAAACTAACACTATCATCGAATTGCCTAAAGACTTCCTTTGCAACATCCACACCGGCCACTACACCCTCTTCCTTAGCAAGGATAAATCCTTTTTGTGCCAAACCCTTAGGTACACTTGACTCCGATGTAACATCCCCATCCCCTAAATCTTCTTTCAGAGCTAATGCGATAAAAGCTCTCATTTCGTCGTTCATCATAGTGCGAATATAATACCCTACAAACCTTAACTTCACCACGTGCAGATATCAATTATAGCAACGGGCAAGACAAACTCGGTTTGGATTAAATCCGGAATAGAAGAATACGCAAAAAGGATGAGTAGATACGGGAGATTTGCCTTTGTCGAAACCCCTAATCTTAAAAGCAAATTCGCTAAAGCTGATGCGAAAAGAGTTATGAAAGAAGAAGCTGTCTACCAAGAAAAGCAGCTTGAAAGTGTCGATTACCTAATCCTTCTAGATGAACACGGCAGGGTTTACGACTCAATGGGATTTGCGAAACACCTTGAAAAACTTCAAGTCCGTGGATTAAAACACGTAGCGTTTTTAATAGGAGGACCGTATGGGTTTGATCCAAGCATTAGAGCGAAAGCAAAAGAAACTTGGGCGCTAGGGCCACTTACATTTCCACATCAACTAATACGGATTTTTGCAGTAGAGCAAATATATCGCGCGCATACAATCCTCAAAGGAGAACCATACCACCACCCATAAAAGTAAATCGACTTAGAATTTTACTGAGCTAAAATCGTAACGTGATTGTTTAGCACTTCAACCGTTCCTCCTTTAACCTCAAAAGTCAACTCCTCATTTGCAGTTTTCACTACAATTTCACCAAGTCTGAGGGTCGTAACTAAGGGAGCGTGATTGCTCAAAATTCCTAAACTACCATCTGTTCCTGGAATACCCACATAAGTGGCTTCTCCTTCGAAAAGCTGTTTATCTGGTGTGAGAATATCTAGAGTCATGATCTTAGGTCTTACGCTTCAGCAAGCATTTTCTCTCCTGCAGCGATAACTTCCTCGATGTTTCCTTTGAGGTTGAATGCTGCTTCAGGGTACTGATCTAAATCACCGTTTAGAATCATATTGAATCCTTTGATCGTTTCCTCGATAGGGACTAATACCCCGTCAATACCCGTAAACTGTGTAGCAACGTGGAAAGGTTGAGATAAGAAACGACTGATACGTCTAGCGCGGTTTACAGCTTGCTTATCTTCTTCCGAAAGCTCATCCATTCCGAGAATAGCGATAATGTCTTGAAGCTCTTTGTATCTCTGAAGAATCTCCTTTACGTTCTCTGCACACTCATAGTGCTCTTTACCGATAATATCTGGGTTAAGAATACGAGATGTAGAATCGAGAGGATCTACCGCTGGGTAAATTCCAAGAGATGCAATTTTACGAGAAAGTACAGTTGTCGCGTCAAGGTGAGCGAAAGTCGTAGCAGGAGCTGGATCTGTCAAATCATCCGCAGGTACGTAAACCGCTTGTACAGATGTAATAGAACCACGCTTTGTAGAACTAATTCGTTCTTGCATAACCCCCATCTCAGAAGCAAGTGTCGGTTGGTAACCTACAGCCGAAGGCATACGACCTAGAAGAGCTGACACCTCTGATCCAGCTTGAGTAAAGCGGAAAATGTTATCGATAAAGAATAAGATATCACGTCCACCTGTTTCCTCGTCTCCATCACGGAAGTACTCAGCAACAGTAAGTCCAGAAAGAGCTACACGAGCACGGGCTCCAGGAGGCTCATTCATCTGGCCAAACACGAGTGTCGCTTGAGACTTCGCTAATTCTTTCTTGTCAACCTTACTTAGGTCCCATCCTCCAGCTTCCATACTTTCAACGAAAGCATCTCCATACTTAATTACACCTGACTCGATCATCTCACGAAGTAGATCGTTTCCTTCACGTGTACGCTCACCCACACCAGCAAAAACTGAGATACCCTCGTACCCTTTCGCGATGTTGTTAATGAGCTCCATGATAAGTACAGTCTTACCTACACCAGCTCCACCGAATAGACCAATTTTTCCACCCTTTGAATACGGCTCAATCAAATCGATGACCTTAATTCCAGTGAAAAGAACTTCCGTAGAAGTACTTAGATCTTCAAAACGAGGTGCGCTCTGGTGGATGTTACGTCCATTCTCCATAGACACATCACCAATACCATCAATAGCATCTCCTACCACGTTGAAAAGACGACCTTTAATCGCTTCTCCTGTAGGCATCTGAATACCTGTACCCGTTGCCGTTACTTTCATTCCACGGCTTAGACCTTCAGTGGCATCCATAGAAATGGCACGAATTGTGTCTTCTCCGATATGCTTTTGGGTTTCTAAAATCAATTTAGTCCCATCACCGTCGACCACAAGGGCGTCAAGAATGTTTGGTAATTCAACTCCTTCAGGGAAACGGACATCTACAACTGGTCCGATAACTTGTGAAACAACTCCTTGCTGTATTGACATGATATTGTGTCTGGCTTATATAATCGAGTGCAAAAATACAACACGCGCTGCGAATTTGTTTGCCGAATTCGCAATACTTTAAGCATAACTTTACAACCTTGAAAGTTCATCACCTAGATAACGGATTTAGCTCTGAGAAACCTATTGTTTTGACAATAGGGACATTTGATGGTGTTCATGCTGGCCATCGCTCTGTTATCAGTGTTTTAGCTGAAAAAGCTGAATTAATAGGAGGTGAAACTGCTTTGTTAACGTTCGATCCTCATCCTAGGATGGTGCTTTATCCAGAAAATCACGGACTGAAATTATTAAACACAATTGAAGAAAAAAGATCATTATTAGCTAATGCCGGACTTGATAATTTAATAATCGCTCATTTTGATCTCGATTTAGCTAGATTAACACCGTTAGAATATGTGCGAGGACTTTTAGCCGAGGGTATTAAGCCTAAGGAAGTAGTTATTGGGGATGATCATAGGTTTGGCCGAAACCGCGAAGGAGCGTTTGATGATTTGCATGAAATGGGAGTAATGTTTGGATTCGGTGTTACAGCTCTCGATGCTAAGCACGTGAAAGCAGTTAGGGTGAGCTCAACTAAAGTACGAGGAGCCATTGAGGAGGGTAATGTAAGATTTGCTGGGGAGTTGCTCGGTAGGCCTTTCCCACTTTCTGGCGTTGTTGTTAAAGGAGACCAAATCGGAAGAACCCTCGGCTTTCCCACTGCGAACATTGAATTAAAGGATGAATTGAAGATTGTGCCAGGGAATGGAGCTTATGCTGTTTGGGGTAGGATAGAAGGAGAAGAATGGATGGCCGGAATGCTTAATATTGGGAAAAGGCCCACCCTAAATTCGATAAAAAGTACTATTGAATTACATTTCATTGGGTACGAAGGCGATTGTTATGGGAAAACCATTGACGTTAGATTCATTGATAAATTGCGCAATGAAAAGAAATTTTCAAGCGTTAATGAGCTGAGTGCGGCTTTGAAAAAGGATAAAATAACAACGTTGGACATCCTCGATAAATCTAAGCGCCCAGAACTTTGAGAGCATTAATTTTCATATTCTTATTTTCGATCTTCGGGACGGATATTAATGTCTCGGCACAAGTTCCAACACCTGTTTATGAGTCTATCCAAGGCGCCATCATAGCTAGTAATAATGGACTATCTATTGAGAGACTCGATCTAACTCGACAGAAATTAACAACTGTCCCCATAGAAATTAGAGGCTTCACAGACCTTAGAGAACTTAATCTAAACAAAAATCGTCTTGTGGAACTTCCAGATTGGATGAATGAACTAACTGATATGGAGGTTTTTTCAGCAGAACGAAATAAATTAGACACATTTCCTGAATTTATTTTAAGTTGGAATCACCTTAGACTATTGTACTTAGGTGATAACTTAATTCCTGCTATCCCTATAAATATTGATCGCTTAGAGAATTTAGAATGGCTCGGTCTTTGGTCTAATTTGATTCGAATATTTCCCGCTTCTTTAAGTGATATGCCCAATCTTCAAACACTAGATTTGCTCTATAATGACATGACTTATTTAGAACAAACCTGGTTGAGGGAGCTTCTACCTAGCGTCTTACTTGAAATGTCTGACCCATGTAATTGTAAGTTCGATGAGTCGGGTAATTAAGAATAAACGCCCGCTTAGGATAGTTTTGACTGGAGTAGAAAATTCCGGAAAATCCTCTTTAATTAAACCATTAGCCGAAAGGTTTAACTGGCCATACATTCTAGAGCTTTGCAGAGAAAATGAAGACGTCCTGAATGGAAAAGAAACATTCGACACATTACTCAGCTTGCAAAAGCTGAACGAAAGCCGTGTTAAAGACCTAATGGAAAACACGAAATCATTAGGCATTTTTTGTGATACGGGGTCCATCGTTCTAGATTTTTGGTCTGAATCAGTGTTTGGAAAAAGGGTATCTACCCATGACCATCAAATTACTGATACTAAAGTTGATTTATACATCCTTTGTGAAACAATTGAGAAATGGGAGGCAGATCCTATCCGATTAATTCCTGATTATGATAAACGACTTGAAATGAATGACCGGTTTCGAAGACGACTAGACGAGCTGAATCTTCCCTATATCGAGGTCCCTGTTAAACCCATTTTAGAACGAGTAGATTTAATTGAGAACGAAATAAAAAATCGTTTTAATGTATAAACTTGCTGAAGCAATAGCAGTACTTCTATCACTTGCTTATACGTGGATGTACTTAAAGGGATATTTACCTGAGGGCTACATCCCTGCCGGAATTGGTGCTGGGATTTTCGCTATTCTTTGTTGGACAAAAAAAATCTATGCCGAAAGTGCTCTCCAGTTATTCTATATAGGAATGGCGGCTTACGGATTTTACATAGTCTCTGATTCTGGAAGTGGTGAGGTTTGGACTATATCAACACATCTTCTTTGGCTACTCGCAGCCACAATAGGCACTCTACTTTTAGGTACTTTTCTTAAATTATACACAGACGCATCTATGCCTTATTTGGATGCATTTACAACTGTTTTCAGCGTCATCGCCACTTGGATGATGATTCATCTTGTCCATGAAAACTGGCTCTATTGGATCATAATAGACGCCGTTTCTATATATCTATACGCGAAAAGAGGACTTAAGCTAGGCTCAGTCCTCTTTGCAGTTTATCTATTGCTCGCCCTAGACGGGTATTTCGATGCAATAAGTATTTTCTAGTATTCCTTAGCGAATAATGAACTTCACAGGAATTGTGTATTGAACACTAACGCTTTTTCCACGCTGTTGACCTGGGTCGAAACGAGGTAGTGTTTCTACCACACGCTTAGCTTCTTTGTCCAAACGAGGGTCTACTTCTCTTAAAATTTTCACGTCCTTTACGTACCCGTCTTTTCCGACAACGAAATAAACGAACACAGTACCTTGGATGCCTGACTCCTTAGCAATTGATGGATACTTTGTGTTCTTAGAAACGTACTTGATGATTTCCATCTGAGTGCACTGATGTCTTTCATCTCCACGCATGCTTTTGCAGTGTGCCAGAGCTGGCATGTTCTCTACAATCATAAACGGTGTATCATCGTCAACATCATCATCGTCATCAATGATTTCGATTTCAGTATCCTCATCTAGCTCGATATCTTCAATTTCTAGCTCGATTTCAATTTCTTCATCATCATCAATAATCTCAATTACAGTAGTCTGTTGAGGTGGTGGTGGTGGTGGTGGTGGTGTGACCACGTTTACAGGAATCTCCTCATCTTCGAGAAGATCTGCATTTAAATTTCTGGCTTGGCGAGTTACTACATCGTAGCTAGTCCAAGATAGCGCAACTAAAATCAAGGCGAGAGAGGCAATAAAACCAAGTGCTCGCCATGTAGAGCGCTTATTTTCTAAATCTGCTTTGGGTGTCTTCCTGCTAATCATATTGAAGATTTTCTAGGGTTCGAAATTAATGCATCTTGGGGGATTTGGCCTGGAAAAACGCCATACAGTCCTCGAAAAGATAATATTCCGATTGCAGAACCTGCGCAATCAGCTACTATATCGAGAAATTCTGCCGATCTTCCTAACATCCACTCTCCTTGAATAAGCTCAAGTATTGTGCCAAATAGCGTTGTACTAATGATAATTAACACTATTAACATACTCTTATTGTCGTGCAAAAACCTCTGTTTTGATAATGCTATGGATAAGGAGAGTGATAAAAGTGCAAATGAAAGTGCGTGCACAACCTTATCTAATTTGTATGTAGACCACCAAGAAGAAGAGTCAATATCTGATCCAGGAAGCATATGAAGAGCCATAACTAAAATCGCAACTAAAAAGAGCGGTGTTAGAATTCGTGGGGTTCTTGCTACTGAGTAAATAGACAAAATTTAAGAGTTTATTAACCTATTGACGCTTCGTAAGCTGCAGCATCCATTAGCGCCTCAACTTCAGACGGGTTCGAAAGCTTTACTTTAATAATCCACCCTTGACCGAATGGGTCATTGTTAATTAATGCCGGATCATCTTCTAATGCCTCATTGAATTCCATTACTTCGCCTGAAACTGGAAGCATTAAGTCACTCACTGTTTTCACAGCTTCGATCGTTCCGAAAACCTCCTCAGCATCAAGTTCTTCTCCCTCTGTTTCTACCTCTACAAAAACAATATCGCCTAGCTCGCTTTGAGCGTAATCGGTCACTCCTACAGTTGCTATGTCGCCATCAACTTTCACCCACTCGTGGTCTAGCGTGTATCGTAAATCAGAAGGAACATTCATAGCTTGTATAATTATTTCTCGCGAAAGTACTCTATTGAGTGAGGTTAAAACGAATTGCCACTCCAGAATTAATATTTGAAGTGTTAAACGATGTCGAGATCTTCGCTTTTGTGACCTGTTGATCGTAGAAAGCACGTAAGGTCACCTTATCGCTAATCTCAAGGTCTCCCGATATCTTAATCGAAATCAACGTCTGGCCTGCTGTAACCTGGTTCTGTCGTTCAACCATCTTTCGAATTACAGTACTGTTATCTCGAATGTTAATGTCACAACGGATTAAGAAATCTGTCTCCTTAAACATCTTGATAGGGAGCTTTCCGTATGTCTTAAGGAATGGGTTTCTAACGTCGGCAAATTTGTATCCCACCCCGATCACGATTCCTTTACTCTTCGTCTCTGTAATTTGGTAATTAGAAAGACCAAAACTCACATTCCTGTCTCTAGTAATCTCCACCTTGACTTGCGGCTCATTATCAGAAGCCGTTTTGATGGTCATGTCCAAACCGATAAGCGGCGAAAGCTGCTCAGTAATGCTCACAGTATTAAACTGACGCTCAGAAATGTAGTTCGCATAATCTCCGTTATCCACCGAGGTAGGGAGATCGTTTGCATCATGGGTGTACTGAAGATTAGTCGTGTACGAAGTGCTCATCGTTGAGCGGTAAGTGTGAGAAAGATTAAACCTTCTGAAGGTCTTCTTGAGAGAAGGGATTTTGCTCAAACCGTCGTAAGTGACCCTCCAGTTAGGAGCGACAGGTGCCTTCATCACATCTAATGAAATGATGTTCGGGTCTAGTCCTAAATATGCGCTTAAAAACGCGGGTATTGCCACGTCTTGTGAGGTAGGCCCCCACCCTTGGTAATATCCGGTGGGGTTAGGGTCGTCAACGTTAAAAGTCTCGTCGTTTAGGCGCGATGAGATTACTAATCTATTGAGTAATAAATCAGACCAAACCTCAGAATTATACTCCTCGTCGTCATCCATAAACGCTGTAGGCCAAGACATCACGGTCGCAGTAAAATTGCCTGTTTCGTTTGGCGATTCATAAATCCAATCCTCGGATAGTTCGTCATATCTGAAGAAACTCTGTTGGTTGCGAGAAGTCGATCTGTTTGCAGTAAGCTCAATCTTAAAGTGCTTAATCGGCTCAATATTCATGCGAATATTGAAGTTCTCAGTAAAACTCTCAGTGTATTGCTGATTAAGGTATGGTTGTTGAACTAGCCAACCTTGTTCAGCCGCATTAATAGCGAAATCCGAAGTTCTATCTCCGTAAAGATCTGTGTTTTGGTGTCCAACTAGGAATAAAATACCCGGAGCTTTAAGATCGTCATCTAGTCCGCCCCAACGACTTGTTTGTCCGTAACCAGGCAATAATATTCCCTCGTTCCTTGAGAAAGTACCGCTGATATTTTGAACCCCCATTACGAATCTTAAAATATGCTCGATAGGATTAATCTCGATTTTCTCCTTCTCTTCTTCGATAATCTCACCAAACCCGTCTCTCCTCTCATTACTAACATTTCTATTGCTCGGTCGCTTCGGTCGCTTGTTATTAATCTCCTTCAAGTAAGGGACCTTATTATATAGCTTCACGAAATTCGCTTGACCGTTTAAGCTCAAGTTTCGTGAGTTTTGGATAGTCGCTCCTAAAGTATCCTGAGCGAAAGGTGCTCTATCCCAACGGAATGAACTTTGGTACCTAGCATCACCGGTAATAAACTCCATCAACGGAATTTTATCGAATGGCAATTTATACGACCCATTCACATTGTGGTTGTACGTCGTCACCTCACCAGCCCCAAGTAAATTCGTCCTCACCGTGTCTCTGTAATGCTCGTAATCGTCAGCATCTTCAAGAGGAATTACACCTGCAGGTTCACCCACTAGCGCAGATGCTTGCCCCGTGTAATCGAATTTCAACGCTTGAGTAAGGTCGTACTTAACGGAATAATTACGAGACCATTGCCAAGACTTAAGAACCTGAGTTTGAATAAGTAGCGTCGTCTCTACTCCCAGCAAGTCAGCCGTGTTATTGCGCACGCGACTGGTCTCATAAACCCTATCCATTTGGGTATTCATTGAAACCTGCTTCGGAAGAAGGTAGAAATTAAAATCCTTCAGCCATTTCAGCATTTCACTCTCGCGTATTAGCTTGATTTTAGAGAAAGGCTTATGCTGTTTGGGTCTGTTCTGCCAGCTATAAGCCAAACCTCCCCTATGCTCTCTATTAAGCTGAAATTCAGTATTAATATCCCTTCTATACAGCTCGTTAAAACTGTAATTAGCCGTGAAATTACTGATCTTCAAGAACGAGAATGGTCCTGACGACCCCGATCCTCCTCTACCTCCAGAACCTCCTCTACCGCCTCCGCGACTATTCGTCATCGCTCCCCTACCACCCATTCCTTCACGCATAGATGTTACGTCATCCGTAGATTCATTTCTATCTCGATTATTCCTATCACTTGCTCCCCCACCCGACCCGAACTGGGGATTAAATTTAATACTAGCGAAGTTTATGCTCCTTAAACGATCTACTTCCTGAGTTTTATCAAGACGTTCAGGCGATAATTCTAGATCTTCTAACTCTATATCAGGTGAAAGAGGATCGTATTGTGGAGTGGTTACCTGCTCCGAATAGCCAATGTACATCGGCAATGAAAGCCCGAGTTTCTGTGGTAACAACTTCCCAAGTTGAATAGTTCCGTTAGCGTCAATTCCACGAATCGTCTCTCGAGAACGTTCCTGAACTCTTTGCTCAAGCCCGCCCCATCCTGGAGTCGACATATTTGCCGCCACACTGACGTTTCCAAGGTCGGCAAGTGTTGCATTAACACGAGCTACTGCAGCCCATCCCCCCTCTTCGTTAAAGTCGGCAAGTCTTAACTCATTAGCCCAAATCACAGCACACTTATTCAGCCCGTCATCAGACTCGCTAAATACATTCGAGTCCTTGTCCGGATTGCGAATTCCTATCATCACAGTAACGACATTCGCGAGGTTAGGATTTCCCTTCACAGACATCCTTGCGACACCGTCATACTCGGAATATTCTTGGAAAAGCGGTTGACCCGATGGTCTATTAATCTTCAGATTTTGCAATTTCTGTAGCTCAATGTCCATGTTATTCGTTATAGGCCAAATCAAATCTGCATCTCCTGTATACCACGGCGTAACCGTTAATGGAATCTCGTACTCGTAGTAGTTCGCATCGAAATCACTCCCTAATCGAACGAAAGCTGTCAAATCTTTATCGTTTAGGGTGGTTCCGTCCGGACCGGGCTCTGCATGGAAGTACATACGCATACGCTTGTACATTCTCATATCGTAGTTGATATTTCGGTACGCAGCTTTTGCGTCGCCGTCAACTAAATCACAGACCTCCATAGCTAACGACTGCTCGTTTAAACGACGTTGGTTTGCTGTAGCTACGTCAATTTCACGAATAATCCCAGGAGGAGTAACGTAAGCTACGGGCTCTCGGTTTCCATTCTCCTCGACATTGACAGCTGATATATTAAATGTGGTCGCAGATGGATCTTCAGGTTCGATTTCTTGTTCGCCGGCTAGTGAACCATCGTATTTACGCCATTCACCACGGACGAGCTCCATACGAGCGAATCGTAATGTAACAGGCTGACTCCAGCCCTTCATAAATACTCTCATAAATCGAATCGAACGGAAGTCCGAAATAGATCCGACTCTTTTTTCGTATTCCTTTACGGGGATTTTAAACTGATACCATTTAATCGGTTTCTGTTCGTTAGTGCTAGCGCTTTGGCTTAAAGTTTCAAAGACATCAGTTATATAGTTATTCCCCACATTCGCCTCGCCCAAATCTGAAGGCCTCATAGAGACCTTATACTGATAATAACTCTCGATAGTACCCAACGTTATGTCCTGATTAATATCCTCACTGTTAGGGATAGTAGTAGAGGTGATGGGATATCCATCGGGAGAGTCGGTATTCGAATTCCCTTCGTAAAGACTGAAATGCTTATACCTATCGATGATGTTTTCTTCTAAAGCCTGAGAAGTGGGATTTCTGAAATACCTGAAATCATCTCCCGAAGGGTCGTTTTCGAGATTCGTCATCGCCTCAGGAGATAGAACTCCGGACTCTTCAACATCTAGTAGCCAATCCGCAAAGAACTGCCTCTCCATACTCGAGTTCATTCCGTCGAGGCCTACATCTTGCATTGCGTAATTCCCTGACGAATTGTCGAACGCGTTAACTACGTTAAAAGTGGAAGGGTCCGGGTAAATCGCCCAAGAACTCGTATCTGTCGGAAGATCTAAATTCGTTTCAGAAGGTAGACCATTTTCAAATTCGAGCTGACTATCATTCAGAATGTCCTCAGATACATTTCCGATATTGAAATACAAATCTCCACCTGTAGAATTATCTGAATCTTCATTAAAAGGATCCATTATCCAAAACTGGATGTATTCAATATTAGCAGATTCGAAATCCGTAGTGGTAAGCGCCCTCTGAATCCCTGCCCAACGACTAGATGGGTCTTCCAACCCTCCATCTTCGTTAAGTCCCGCAGAATATCCAGAAGCTCCGTCGGGTAATTCGTAGTTGTAAGGGCCTCTTTCACTAGGCCAGTACGATAAATCAAAAGTCGGTATATTCCTCGGTGTTCCCGGTTGATAATCTCGGTTAGGGAAAATTTCCTGTTCGAGAATTTGTCTCATTCTGTGATCCTGTCGCACTTCGTCCGAAACTTGACCGTCTGACAATCCGCTGCCTGAATAAAATGACGGATCAATGGTGTACCATGAAAGAGCCGCCCTGTTATATCCATAAAGTAAGGAATCCTCAATTGCAGATTCCGGAAAAAGTTCGTTTTGAAGTTTGGGTGTAGAGGCAAGGAACCATCTCGATACTGAACGAATGTCTATGGTAGATTGCGACCCTTCGAAATCGTCAATGTATGCGTTACCTTCATCACCGATAGCTCTACTATGCCCTGGGATAAGGTAAGCACCCTCAGCACTAATATCTAAGGTTGAAGTTGCTGTAGTTTTGTAAAAAGGAAGTTTATCGACCAGTTCTGTTAGGAAGCGTGATTCGGTTTGCCAAGTGAAATCTGTCCCCAGAATAGTGTTATTTACTGGCTCATCACCAATATTCACCTTCTGAGTTAAAGGCCTCTCCCTCATATTCAAAAAAGTAGCTCCGATAGTGAAATCATCACTCGCGACATAGTCAAATCGAGTTCCTATTAGTGTCTTTGTTTGAATGTTAAAGAGTGAATTACTTTCAAGAGAAACTCGAATGGTTTGGCCTGATTCAAGGAGACCATCATTGATGATTCTCACTCGGCCCAAATTGTAATCCACCGTGTAATCACGATTCTCCACTAGCCTCACCCCACCTGCAGTCACGGTCACCGAACCCTCAGGAACGTTAAGCGCATTGAGGGCAATTTCCGAGCTGCTTTGGGACTGGAATCTACCCTTGATGTGGTATCTGTTTAGAGACGGAATCTGCTGGGCCGCAGTCTTAGTTGAGTCGTAAAGGGGGTCGAATACAAGGGTCTGAATCAATGACTCCGCGAGGTTCGGATCCGAAACCCTATCGTTAATCATATTCCTCAAATTATCTCCGAAAGGCTCGACGGAAGGGAAGAAAATCCTACCGTTTTGGCTATTAATCGTACCTCCCTCGGTGGCGGCGTTGTCGATGTAATCGAAGACTCCGTCTGGGTTAGGCATGGTGTTGATGTCCATGCGGTCGAGACCTAGTAATTGCAATAAAAGTGTCCCGTCTAGTGGTGAGCGTGGGATGTAGTTGAGGTCCACTCCCGTTGATGGGTCATTATACCAAACATCGAGCCTGAACTCTTCATTACTCACGCCGAAAGCTCTCATCGAGTAGACGTTCTTCATCATTCCTTCCCAAAGTGGTGAAGGGTCGCCATTGCTAAGGTTCAACTGAGTAATGCTCGATTTAAGCATTTTAAGAACGAGCGCGCCCATTGCTTCGTTAGTTCCGGACCCCGTTGTATATCCGTCCTGAGAAAGCGTTCCGACTTGATATGTATTACCATTCAGAGTGTACTCATATGCAACAGCGAGTACTTCGGCGTTGTTTAGAGATTGACGAAGTGAAATGAATCCGAGCTTAGAATTGTACGAAAACTCCGAAGCCATTAATTTCCTTGCATTTCCTACTCTCTCGTAGTGCACTCCCTGCTCGAAGCCCATATTCATAGCCACAATAGCGGCGTTAGCTCCCGAGAACGCCATCACCTCATCGTTATTTACTAGGTCTTCGAAAATGTCATTATTCGCGTTATTAGCCGCACGATTTGAGGTTGGAAAAGTTTCCGGACCATCTAAAAGTTGTGACATCGGAAGGTTTGACGACATATAATCTTCGTGTTCTCCGAGATCCGTTACCGCTATAATATTTCTTACGTCCTGCGTATTTGCTTGAGTATTTACAACCCAAACTTCGATTCTATTTATCGCCGCGCCAGAGTTAGGCACAGGAAGAGATCGCATAGCATTATCGTACTGATTACGGAAATATTGCGATAAGAAATAGTGACGGTTTGCTTCGTAATCGTCAGCTCGAATATTAAATTCTTGAGTCTGGGCTCCTCCCTCTACTTCGATCTCTTTACGCTCTCCCTTTTGTTGTGAAAGTACCGTAGAATTGTAAAGACGTCCCCATTGTGTTTCGAGCTTTAAACCGAACAAGCTTTGAGATCCCGTTATTAATGTCCCCTGAAGCGGGAGCGAAATATTTCCGGCCTCGATATTTTTGAGGATATCATCTTCTTCGCCTTGGAAACCGATGTTCATTTGGTTCTCGAAATCGAATAAGGACTCTGTGTTATACTGAGTGCCGAGCTCTATCTTATCTCCAATTTTACCCGAGATGTTTAATTGAATTCGTTGATCGAAATCGAAGGTTGTCACCCTTCGCTGTCGTTCTGGGATACGAGGGTTTTCCGTATTCGAACTATTAATTCCGAAAGTAAGCTCGGCCGTTCCTTGAGGAATAATTTCTATCTCACTCGTCCCGAACAGCATTTCGAACAGCTCGGAATCTATCTCTAGTTTCGGAGCAAATCCCCGACTCGCCTCATCATCTTCCTCTTGCAATTGATCCCAAAACTCAGATAGATTTCCCCTCATATCATAGTTGAGAAACTCGTCTAGCGAAAATAGCGATGCAGGGCGGAATTCTAGGGTGTCACCTACGGTTTGGGCTACAATATATTGACCTGTAATGGGGTCATAAACTACATTGTAATTAAAATTTGAAGGCCAGTCTAGGCTTATCCCCCCTGGGAATTCAACCGGATTGAAGGCGTCTTCCCCGCCATGAGGAAATGGCAAGTCTATAACCGTAGAGTCCACTAAAGATTGTGCCGTTATAGATAAACTGCACATAGCAGCCGCTAAAACAAATAAAATCGCTGTGCCTTTGATTTTCACCCTGTTCACTTGTTCTGTCTACTGTTCTGTTCTAGTTCAAAGCCCCTTTAACGCCTGTTTAATCAAGGCTTCCAGTGTGATATCACTGTCCGCCTTATCCAGAATTTTGTCGAGTACTTTCTCAACGCGATTCTTATCAAAACCTAAAGTCGCTAATGCACCTAACGCTTCAACCCGTACGGTATTGTGCGGCGAAGATATTTCTGAAATGCCTCCCCCTCCTCCAGTTTCAGCACCTACTTTATCCTGAAGATCAATAATTATCCTCTGAGCAGTCTTCGCGCCTATACCTTTCACCTGCTTCATAGAGTCAGCATCACCTGCTGCAATCACAGAAGTAGTTGTGGCCGGGTCCATGGCGGAAAGGATTAATCGAGCCGTGTTTGCTCCCACTCCACTTACTCCTATCAGAAGTAAAAACATCCTTCTCTCCTCAACAGTAGCAAACCCAAACAAAGTCTGCGCATCTTCTCGCACGACCATATGAATGTTGAGGAAAATACTCTCGTCATCCGAAAGAGCCTCAAATGTGGTCAAACTAATAGAGACCAAATAACCTACTCCTCCACATTCTATCACCACATGGGTTGGATGCTTTTCAATAAGCCTTCCGTTCAAATGATATATCATGCTTGGGATTTGTTTTGGGCATCTACAACAGCAAGTCTTACCATATCTACGATTTCCTTAGCAGAAGAACCCATCTGTAAAATATGAACCGACTTTTTCATTCCAAGAAGCACTGGTCCTTGAGCCTCGAGCCTTCCCATTTCTTTTAAAAGCTTGTACGAGATGTTTCCAGCCGATAGGTTAGGGAAAATCAAGGTGTTCACTTTACGTTGATTAAGGACTGAGAAGGGGAAACTCTCCGCGAGTAAGTCTTGGTTAATCGCATAATTCGCTTGAACCTCCCCGTCTACAATTAAATCTGGGTGATCTCTGTGAAGGATGCTTGCAGCTTTCGCCATCTTCTCTGCATCCTCTCCTTTAGAAGACCCGAAATTAGAGTAGCTTAATAATGCAATTCTAGGCACAATTCTTAATCGTCGCACCGCCTCCGCCATCAAGAGAGTAATATCTACAATTTCCTCTGCTGTCGGATTTACGTTTACAGTAGTATCGGCAAAAAACATCGGGCCTTGCTTCGTTTGCATAATATACATGCCCGCTACTTTCTTAACTCCGTCTGCCTTTCCTATCACTTGCAAAGCCGGTCTAATTACTTTCGGATAGTTTCGAGTAAGTCCGGAAACTAAAGCGTCCGCTTCTCCGGTTTCGACAAGCATTGCCCCGAAATAATTTCGTTGCCTCATAGCCCGTTCAGCCTCTATTGCGGTTAGACCATGGCGCATTCTCTTTTCGTGGAGAAGCTTACCATATACCTTCCTTTTCTCGGCCTCGTCTTCGCTTCTTGGATCTATTATCGTCGCTGAACTTAGTTCTAGATTGTTTTCTTCGATCAGTTTTTCAATCTTCGGCCTTCTTCCAATTAATATGGGATGGGCGATACCCTCAATTACTGTTTGCTCTGCAGCTTTAAGAACTTTGTAATGCTCTGCTTCCGCAAAGACAACTCTCTTAGGATTTTTCGAAGCTCTATCGCTCAAAGAACGTGAGAAATTCGTTGCCTGTCCTAACCTCGTTAAGAGGGATAATTTGTAAGCATCCCAATCTTCGATGGTATGTCTTGCAACTCCTGAATCTATCGCCGCTTTTGCCACTGCAGGGGCAATTGCCGTAATTAATCTGTTGTCTAATGGCTTAGGGATAATTAATTGTCTTCCGAAAACTAAAGACTGCTCCTCATACGCCTCACTCACCTCGTCTGGCACAGATTCTTTTGCCAAATCAGCAATTGCTCTAACAGCCGCCAACTTCATCTCGTCATTTATCGCAGTCGCTCTAACATCTAAAGCTCCACGAAAGATAAACGGAAAGCCCAGTACATTATTTACCTGATTCGGATGATCACTTCTTCCTGTCGCCATGATAATATCCTTACGAGCGGCGATCGCCTCTGCGTATGGAATCTCTGGATTAGGATTCGCCAAAGCGAAAACGATAGGATCCTTCGCCATCCCTTTTATCATCTTACCATTCACAAGACCTCCCTTACTCAGACCTAAGAAAACATCGGCTTCCTTTAATGCGTGAGTAAGCGATGAATACTCAACTTTAGTCGCAAATCTTTGCTTCATCTCGTCAAGACCCTCTCTACTTAAATTTACGTGCCCACGACTATCGAATACAGATATGTTTTCTAGAGATAGTCCTAGTTGAATATATAGATCTAGACAAGACATCGCCGCTGCACCAGCACCACTCACCACAATTCTTACATCTTCAATGTTTTTCTCCGTCAGCTCTAAAGCATTCAGTAAAGCGGCAGATGAAATAATAGCCGTTCCGTGCTGATCATCGTGCATAACAGGAATATCTAATTCCTCCTTCAATCGTCTCTCGATTTCAAACGCTTCCGGCGCCTTGATGTCTTCCAGATTGATTCCACCAAACGTAGGAGCAATTGCCTTTACTGTAGCTACGAAAAGATCTACATCAGTTGCATCTACTTCGATATCGAAGACGTCAATATCTGCAAACACTTTAAAGAGCACTCCTTTACCTTCCATAACTGGCTTACTTGCAGCAGGTCCGATATTTCCAAGCCCCAGAACCGCCGTGCCATTACTTATTACAGCAACTAAGTTCCCTTTAGCAGTGTATTTGTATACATCCTCAGGATTTTCAGCTATTGCAAGACAAGGATCTGCAACCCCAGGGCTATATGCTAAAGACAGGTCACGTTGTGAACTATAAGGTTTAGTCGGAATTACCTCAATCTTTCCCTTCCTACCCCTCGAATGATAATCAAGGGCTTCCTGTTTGTTTGGTGCCTGCATATCTACCTAAAATCCTATCGAATAACGATAAATCTCTCAGTATGTACAGTAATTCCATCAACTTCTAGTGTACAAAAACTAAGTCCTTGTGCAAATTCACTAGCTTCGATATTTACTCTTCCACTATAGACCAAACTTCCCACGCGCTTCATTTCCTTTCCAGTTACATCACGAAAAATCAACACCCCTACCTCGCCACTTCGAAGGTTAAACTCTATCCACCCCGACCCGTCTATTGGATTCGGATACACGGAAGTAATTGCCGATAATCCCTCGATTTCAATACCATCCTCAAGCCCTGAAGTTGCTGTAATGACATATGTAATCTGTTTACACAAAGCCAAAGTGTCAGTTTCTGCTGGATGAAAACAAAACTCCATAGTTGTCGTACCCACAACATCATGCGGGTAGTAATATCCAATGAATGTGCTATTAATAACTCCAGGAGGAAGGGAGACCATTAGTGCTGAATTTGATGAAGACGCATCAGTTCCGAAGTTGTAGCATAGCGTACCCCAACAAAATTTCTCGTATGCACCTGCTACAGGATTTTCTTCCGTTGACTGAACATATGGATAGTTATAAGGCGAAACCGTATCAATGAAATTACGAGTGCACATAAGAATCATTTCTGAATCAGTTTCATTCACAACATCCCAATGAACTGATATTTCACCATAATGGAACTCATTCAATGTATCGAGTGCTGCGAAAATAGTATCGGCTGGAGCGAGTATTGTCTGTGAGAACGTGTTTCCTGCGGCTAAAATAAAAGTCGCTAAAACGAGGTTTTTGAGTTTGGTATAAAACATGGTTACGAAGGTAATACATCTACTATGACGAGAAAGCCGTTTCTTTGCAACACCTATATAGAAACATTGTATCATGAATAAATCTTACTTCAAGTGGATTAATAATGCGCAAAGCATTGTTATCACTATGTTTATTGTACTATTTACCGCATCTACAGCGAGCGCCCAAACCGTTCCTTCTGTAAAACTGAAGGACCTTACTGGTACCACAATTGACACCGGAGCCTTTGAAAATGACGGAAATCCCATCATAATTTGTTTTTGGGCTACTTGGTGTAGTCCTTGCAAGAGAGAATTAAATAATTACATGGACTATTATGCTGATTGGCAGGAAGAAACAGGTGTGAAAATCATTGCTGTGAGCATAGATGATAGTCGCTCTACGAACCGTGTAGGCCCTTATACAATGAGTTCTGGGTGGGAATATGAAATTCTACTTGATCCAGCCAAGGAATTCGCTCGCGCTATGCAAGTAATCAACGTTCCTCATACATTTCTTGTAAATGGAGAAGGGAAAATTGTTTGGACTCATAACAACTACGCAGAAGGGGACGAAGAGGAATTGTACGAGGAGCTGCTTAAGCTGGTAGACTAAACATCATGAGAAAATTAATACTATTAATTGCGCTTGGATTTCTATTGAGCGGGGTTTCGAATGCTCAAGAATCCGAGCCCGGTGTGATCACTGGTAACATATCTGTTCTGTGGCAATCATATCAAGAAGATACACTTATTGGAGCGGTTGTGCCACCTTCTAAAACGGGGTTTAACTCATACGCAAATTTAATTTATACCCAAGGGAAGTTTTCTTCAGGTATTCGGTACGAGTCATATTTAAATAGTGTACTTGGATTTCCTGGAAGGTTTAAAGGGTCGGGTATAGGGTATCGTTACGCGAGATGGAGTGATCCAGAACACGGTGTAGATGTAACTATAGGTAATTTTTATGAGCAATTCGGGTCTGGCTTTACGTTAAGGTCATACGAAGCACGAAATCTAGGTCTCGACAACGCTCTTGATGGAGTTAGACTCATACTTAATCCTATCGAGGCCATTACCCTAAAGATGATTTACGGTAAACAACGACTTGACTTCGATGATGGGCTTATTAATGGAGATGGAGTCCTTAGAGGAGTTAGCGCTGAGGTGGACTTAAATGAGATAATCCCCGCATTAAAAGATTCTAAGCTGAAAATTATTCCTAACTACTCTTTTGTAAGTCGTTTTCAAGAAGGAGGAAATATCATCAAGGATACTTTAATTCTTGAACTTCCTGCTAACGTAGGTGCTTGGGATTACGGTACAACCATCCAATATGGAACATGGAAGGGTGGAGTAACTTATGCTACTAAAATCAATGACCCATCTGCTGATAATGGCTATATCTATAAAGAAGGTGGTGCACTCATGTACTTCCTTACAGGTAATGTAAAGGGTTTAAACTTCTTGTTTAAAAGGTCTACAACAGACAACATGAGCTTCCGAGCTGACCGAGACTTGCTACTATTCGACGCACCTGTTAATTTCATCCCTGCTATAACGAAAACACATACATACAACCTTGCTGCAACCCTGTATCCATATGCGACTGTTGTCAATGGTGAGTCCAGTGTTAGGGGAGAACTTTATTATAGACTTAAAAGGGGTTCTAAACTAGGAGGAAAGTATGGAACGAAAATGAGTTTGGCATATGCTACTTCATATAGCTTAGACACGACAAACTTGGCTGGTGTTGATGGCATTGTAAATGGATATGAAAGAAATAGCTGGGGTTTCGGAGATTCTCTAAACGTAAGAGATATTAGCTTCGAGATTGAACGCAAGTTCTCTAAGACTTTCAAAGCGAAAGCTATGTACATGAACCTTCAATTCAACACTTTAGCAACTCCTGTAACGACTGATTATAAGGGGATTGTTTTTGCTGATATTTTCGTTCTTGAAACCCAAATCAAAACTGCTAGTCGCCAAAGCCTCCGCACGGAATTCCAAGCATTGCTAAGCGAGCAAGACAAAGGCGACTGGGCAACTGTCGTGGCGGAGTATACCTGGAGTCCACATTGGTTCGCCAGTGTAATGGATCAATACAACTTCGGAAATCCTGACGAGGCAAAGAGAGTCCACTACATATACGGATCCGCTGGGTATATAAACGGGTCGCATAGATTAAGTGTAGGATATGGAAAAAGGCGTGAAGGAATCTTCTGTGTAGGGGGAGTATGTAGAGCGGTTCCTGCATCAAATGGAGTCGAAATCACCTTTACCTCAAGCTTTTAACCCTTTTTATTTAATCTAAGTCACATTATTTACTATTTTTGCGATGCTATAATTTGGCAAAACCCTGATTTTGAAACCATTAAACCTGTTTAACATGAAGCACATTTACATGCTTTTCGCAGCTCTTACTATCGGTACGACTGCTCTTGCGCAACTTCCTGACGGATCTATCGCACCAGATTTCACTGCAACTGACATCAACGGTGTCGAGTGGAACCTTTACGACCTTCTTGATGAAGGAAACACTGTAATTCTTGATTTCTACGCTACTTGGTGTGGGCCTTGCTGGGACTACAAAGAAACTGGAATCTTAGAAGATCTTTGGTCAACATTCGGACCCGAAGGATCAGGAGACCTATACATTTTTTCATTAGAGTCTGACGATGATACTTCTGCTGAAGATCTAGCTGGTACTGGTACTAACACTCTTGGAGATTGGATTACAGGTACTCCATTCCCTATGTTCGACAACATGGAATATTTATTCTCTGAGTACGGTAATA
>JYMV01017574.1_pt1 | contig 21420 bp, 21 predicted proteins | sample 338911 | NCBI WGS metagenome assembly JYMV01 (sample SAMN03354496, study PRJNA234377) | hydrothermal vent metagenome | biome: Deep sea; feature: Hydrothermal plumes at the Eastern Lau Spreading Center, Western Pacific Ocean; material: Seawater | place: Tonga | collected 2009 | depth 2000 m m
CAGATGGGGTACCAGTTCATCGGTGGCGTGTTGGCCCATCTTCGCGGACTGGTGGCTCTCACTGCGCCCAGCGTGAACAGCTATCGGAGGCTGATTCCCAATTCCTGGAGTTCAGCATTCGTCTGCTACGGGCCAGATAACCGCGAGGCCGCGGTCAGGATACCGTCCGGTTACTGGGGAAACGAGATGGCGTCGGCTAACCTCGAATTGAAGCCTTCCGATTCCAGCGCGAACCCTTACTTGGCATTGGGCGGCTTGATCTCAGCGGGACTGGATGGCATCACAAACAACACGATCCCGTCCCTCGACCTTGAGATAGACGTTGACCCGACAACGCTGCCAGATGGCGAACTGAAACGTCGAGGCATCGTAAATCTGCCTCGAAGCCTTGACGAGGCCGTCCGAGCGCTGGAGGAAGACGTAACGCTGATGGAGTCCCTCGGACCTACGCTGTCTGAAGCCTACCTCGCCATAAGACGAGCCGACGCGAAACTGTTCTCCGAGAACGACCAGTCGTTTGAAATTCGGCGCCACTTCAACAAGTTCTGACTGATGGATTTCCCCGACTTCGAGCTAGAGCGGGTCCAATCCATCTGGGAAAATCAGGTGGACTACAACCTGACCGAAAGCGGATTACACCCGTTCACGTTGCGGGAGTTGCTGGATGACAGACAACTTGACCAACTCCTTTCGCTCCGGTTGGGCTACACACAAACTAACGGAACGGTCGCACTTCGACAAGCGATCAGCAGCCGATACGCTGGAGCGGGCATCGACAACGTTTTAGTGACCAGTGGATCCGCTGAAGCGAACTTTATCGCCAGCATTCAGACTCTCAAACCTGGGGACGAGCTAGTGTACATGGTTCCCAACTACATGCAGATTTGGGGCATCGCTCAAGGATTGGGCGCCAGAGTAGTCCCTCTGCGACTGCATCAAGACCTCGACTGGCAAATCGACCCGGACGAACTCGAATCTGCGGAGTCTTTCAAGACGAAGGTAATCTCGGTTTGCAATCCCAACAACCCAACGGGCAGTGTCCTGAACGACGATACGCGAGATCGTTTGGTTGCGGTTGCTCAAGCTGCCGACGCGTGGCTGTTCGTCGACGAAGTGTACCGAGGCGCCGAACTTGCAGGCAATGAGACTCGGAGCCTGTGGGGACGCTACGAAAAAACAGTTGTCACGGGCGGGTTGTCCAAAGCCTACGGTCTACCCGGACTGAGGCTGGGTTGGCTTGTCGGTCCTGAAGAGTTCATCGCTGGAGCCTGGGCGATGAAGGATTACACGACCATCGCGCCTGGAGCGCTCAGCGATCAGGTGGCGACTTTCGTTCTCGAATCAGGCCTGCAAACGCAAATATTCGAGCGCAACCGCACCATCTTGAGAGACAATCTCACTTATCTGGAAGACTGGATCGCCCAGCAAAACGGACGGTTAAAGTTGAGCCTTCCGAAGGCCGGAGGCATGGCATTCATGCAGTATGACATGGACATAAACAGTTCCGAATTAGCGACCCGACTGCGGCAAGAAGAATCAACGCTGGTGGTGCCGGGCGACTGCTTCGGTATGGACGGTTTTCTGAGGCTGGGGTTCGGCTCTGAGAAGGGATACTTATCCGCAGGGTTGGACAGGATCGCGACTTTCCTGAGCAGACTAAAGGACTGAATTTTGGCGCTCGACGGCTATATATCATCGTCAGAAATATTACGAGAGACGTTGCGAGCCCAACGGAGAATCCAGAATCGGTTGTCGCCAACACCCCTTGAGCATTCTGCATACTTCAGTGAGTCGTCAGGCGCGAATGTGTACTTGAAGCTGGAAAATTTTCAGCCGACAGGTTCGTTCAAAGTGCGCGGCGCGCTCAACTCGCTGTTGTCGCTGTCTGAGGAGCAACGAGCAAAAGGGGTGGTGGCCGCCTCTTCAGGCAATCACGGATTGGCAGTGGCCTATGGAGCATCTGCGCTGGGAATCGGGTGTGAGGTGTTCGTTCCAGAACACGCCCTCCAAACCAAGACAGACGCGATTCGACGTTTGGGTGGTCGTCTCCGACATCACGGCGCCGACGTCGCAGTTACAGAGTCGTTCGCGAGGAGTCACGCGCTGGAAAACGACAAATCCTACATATCGCCATACAACGACATCAAGGTCATCGGGGGTCAGGGCACCATCGCCCTGGAACTGGGTCAACAACTTGACCGGATCGACGCAATATATGTCGCCGTCGGTGGCGGAGGTTTGATCTCCGGAATCGCAGGATATTCCAAGTCAGTTTTCGACAATCCAAGAATCGTAGGTTGTCTACCTGAGAACTCGCCTGTGATGGCGGAATCGGTCAGAGCGGGCCAAATCATCGACATGGAATCCAAACCAACATTGTCCGACGGCACAGCAGGGGGAATTGAGCCAGGATCGATCACATTCGAGATATGCCAGCAACTGGTTGATGAATTCGTGGTCGTCTCTGAGGGCGAGATCGCAGACGCGATGCGGCTTTTCACGGAGGTTCACCATATGCTGATCGAAGGGGCGGCGGCCCTTCCGTTGGCAAGCTTCTTGAAAGAACAAAAATCTATGTCTGGCGAAAATATCGTGCTGGTGATCTGTGGAGCGAATGTCAGCCTTCAGACATTAAAAGGCATCCTCTAGCCGCATTTACAGTCAGCATCCTTGGGCGGGCGCAGGCGGAAACACGACACCCGACCAACAGGCGTCAATGGCATGGCGCGGATACGCAATCACACCAGCCTAGCGTCCTGCCTTTAACGGTCAGATTTAACGGCAAAGACATGCGAGCGTTTCGGGTCCGAAACGCTCGCATGTCTGAAATTCTAGAATGGCTCGGCTTTTAGGAAGCTTTGCCTATCCTGAACATTTTGGTCCCGCAAACAGGGCAAATACCCTGGGTCGCAGGCCGGCCATTCTTCATGGTAATGGCCTCTGTGTCCTTCATCTCGCGCGATGATCTGCACTTTACGCAATATCCGTCCATGTTTAACCTCCTCTGACGTTGAGTCCGATAATTCTCGAGCGACAACTTTCAGGCTGACAAATCATCAACTACAATTACGATCGCGATGTTAGTCGCCCTTAATACAACTCTCTATTCGCCCCGCGTGCCGTCGACCATCTTAATTGCCCTTATCAGCCAACAAACGCGGCCCTATGGTGATGCCGCCTGTCCTTAGAGAGTTGCAATTCACCTGCTTTTGGAATTTAATCGGCGTGACTTTTCAAGCGCACCGATAATAACTACCTGCCTGACGGGAACCCACCACACTATTCCCGTCAGCGAGACGTTTTCCGCTTCTCAGACTTGATCGTCCCGCCCTACGATCCTAATGTGGGCGAAGTGGCTCTGGCCGCACAGTCCTGTGTTGGAACCAGGCTACGCCTGCAAATTTACCGATTATTTGAGTGCGTGTCAACCGCTAACGCACGTATTTAGGCACAATATGAGAAAATATGTCAAATGCACATGATTTTAAAACCAAATGAGCCTTCGCCGCGTCCAATTTTTCTAGACAGACTCCGTGATACGCCGACGCCGGACGCGAACCGGCAACGACTCCAAGCCCCGCAAAACGATGTGGTCTTTAAACACTGGAGGTCGATCGAACTGGATATCCGAAAATCGGTCTAAAATCTTTCTGAACGCGATCTTGGCTTCCAGCCGGGCCAACGGAGCGCCCAGACAATGATGGATGCCGCGTCCAAATGATATGTGACTTTGACCTGTGCGGGCAAAGTCGAGTCTACTAGGATCATCAAACTCGTCAGGATCGTGGTTAGCTGCGCCGATCAGGAGAAGAATGGATTGCCCTTTCCTGATCTTCTGGCCGCCGATTTCCACATCCTCCAGAGCGATCCGGCGGTCAAGCTGAACAGGGCTATCGAAACGAAGCAACTCCTCGATAGCCGCGTCCATCAAGTCCGGGTTATCTCTCAGTTGCTGGCTAAGTTCGGGGCACTGAATCAGGGTTCTCAGGCCGTTTCCTATAAGATTTTTGGTGGTCTCATTCCCGGCAACCAGAAGCAAAATGAGGGTTGATAAAAGTTCTTCGCGAGTCAGCTTGTCGCCTTCCTCCTCGGCAGCGATCAATGCGCTGATGAGATCAGTCTGCGGAGCGACTCGACGCGCCTCTACGATATCGGACAGGTAAAGGGTCAATTCCGTACGAGACCGCCCGGCCTGCATTGCGTCATCTCCGCTCGTCCCAGGTTCCAGCATCTGAGCCACATCGCTGGACCACCCCTTGAACCGATCACGGTCCTCCGGAGGAACCCCCAACATCTCGGCGATTACGATAATCGGTAGAGGGTAGGCAAAATCGTCTAGCACGTCGAACGAGTCCCCTAGCCCAGCCAGGAGCTCATCCACGATCTCTTCGACTCTTGGCTTGAGTTCGGCGACTGCCCGAGGCGTAAAGGCTTTGCCAACCAATGAACGCATGCGTGTATGGTCTGGCGGGTCAATTCTCAGCATACTGCGGGCTTCATCGGCATATGGGCTGAACTGAACGTTGGTTCCGTTGCGCTCGTCATTTGAGAATCTTTTCGAGTCTCTGAGAACCGCGTCAACATCCCGATGTCTGGTGAGAATCCATCCGTTGATCAATCTGCTCCGATGTATAGGTGACTTCTCTCTCAGCTTGCGATAAATTGGATACGGGTCGGAGTGCATCTTTGTAGACAATGGATTATACGCCACTCCGCTCTCCATCCGTTCCCGTGCGAGAGGGAGTTGCACCAATACGGTTCGCAACAGCGCGCGCATGATTCTGTTCATGGATTCTCCTCAAGACTTCGGCAGCTACGCAGATCGCCACTTGCAAAGATGATAGCTCCGGCTGTTCACTCGGTCAACGATTTGAAATCGACTTCTGTAGGAGGATCAAACTGAGCAATACAACTTACACCTTGCCAGCGCTACGGGCGTTGGCTCTTCACTCGCAGGGCCTTGCCGACAGACCAAACGGAGAAAGCAGTCAACAGGATATTTACGAGACCATTGAGCAGATCGGCTGTGTCCAGATAGACACCCTTCAGATGGTGCAGCGCAGCCAGTACCTGGTGCTGTGGAGCCGATTGGGAAGTTACAACACGTCCCTATTCGATGACCTTCTATCTGGAAGTTCCGACGCTGAGAATGGCCGTCGACTGTACGAATATTGGCTTCACGCCGCTTGTCTAATACCGCTCACCGACTATCGGTTCAGCCTGCCTGAGATGCGCCAGCGCCGTGAGAGTCCAAATCACTGGCGGAAAAGTTGGTTTGCAAAGTCTGAGAACCGCGAACTTGTCGATCAGATCCTATCACACGTTCGTGAAAACGGGCCATCCCGTTCCGCCGATTTCGACCGAGGAGGCCCGAAGCGAGGGGCCTGGTGGGACTGGAAACCAGCAAAGCGAGCGCTGGAACACCTCTACAATCAGGGGGACCTGATGGTCGCTAATAGACAAAAATTCCAGCGGGTTTATGATTTGAAGGATCGTGTTCTTCCTGGCTGGGTCAGCCACGAGGAGCCAACCGAGGACGAAGCGACCCGACACATCTTGGAAAAATCGCTCCTGTCGTTAGGAGTCTGCGAACTTGCCCAGGTCTGCGACTACACTCACACCAAACGCACTGTGGCGAAAGCGATTTTGGCGGAATTGGCAAACGAGGGCACGTTCGTTCAAATCCAAGCAGACTTGGGCGGCTCAAACACGCGAGATATGGTCGTCCATCTAGACAATCTTGACACGCTCAAGCGGGCTGCTGACGGCGACCTGACGCCAAAGCACACGACTTTTCTTAGCCCGTTCGACAATCTGTTCTGGGCGAAAGGTCGCGACGAACAGTTCTGGGGATTCGACCAAATACTGGAAGCATACAAGCCGGAGAAAATCCGCAAGTGGGGCTATTTCTGCCTGCCAATACTGCACAATGACAGATTAGTCGGTCGATTCGACCCCAAGCTGGAACGCAAAACAGGCACACTTATTCTCAGGAAGCTATACATAGAGGCTGACGACGTACCTCTGGATTCGTTGGCGGCGGCCATGGCTGAAACAATGCGCGATTTCATGATCTTCCACGATGCCACAGAATTAGTAGTAGAAAACAGCAATCCGCCCGATTTCGGACGGATGCTGTTAGATTCTATGTAGTCTGAATCGCTCGCAGTCGTCAGTCCACGAAGTCGAACTGCTCGAATGTCCCATTAGCAATGTGAACCGGGTCGAGACCCAACCAGCGGTCGGCGATTGTCGAATATGTGATGCGGAAGTCGTTATTGAAACGCATGTCGCCCTCAATCTGGTCCTCGGAGCGCAACGAGGGAAACTCGCCGTACGTTCCGCCGTTAACCGCCCCGCCGATCACAAAGGCAGAGCCTCCCGACCCGTGGTCTGTGCCGGCGCCATTATCCTTGATTCGCCTGCCGAACTCCGAGAACATCAAAATAAGTGTGTCATCCAGTTGTCCATGTTCTTTGAGATCGTCCGTGAAATCTCCGACCGCTTCTGAGACATCCTGCCAAAGCTTCGAATGGGCGGACAACTCGCCTGAATGGGTGTCGAAGCTGCCGTGTTGGGTATAGAACACACGAGTTCCGAGGTCGGCCGACATCACCTGCGAAATGGATTTCAGGTTCTGGGCTATAGGCGTGTGCGCGTACTCCACGGTAGATGAATACTGTCGAGGCGCGGCGCGCAGTATGTCGGCGCCCTTCAGGGCATCGAGACCCGTCTGGCTGATGAACTGCGCGATGGTGTCTTTGCCGCTTCCCCCGTACATCTGTGAGAAGGCTTCTAGGGCAAGATTTCGAGCCGCTTCGTTTTTCATATCGGTCATCAAACCGTAGTTTTCAAGGTTCCCCACAGAAGCCACAGGAACGTCCTTGGCGTACAGAGCGCGGGGCAGTCCCCTGCCGAAGTTCACACCGGTGATGACGTTCTCGCCGTCAGGATCAATCTGACGTATCGCTCTGCCAAGCCAGCCTTCGTTGGAGATCGTGTCAGGCTCGGCGGTGTGCCATACGTCCATCGACCGAAAATGAGACCTGTTGGGACTTGGATAACCGATGCCATTGATAACGGCGACATTGCCTTCGTCCCAAAGTCGCTTGATCGGAGCCATGCTCGGGTTGAAGCCCAATTCATCGTTGATCTTCAGCACGTTATCCTGGGAGATGTTCACCTGAGGGCGCAGGTCGTAGTAATGCTCGTTGTTGTATGGGATCACGGTGTTCAAAGCGTCGTTGCCACCGGATAGCTGGATTACGACGACGGTCTTGGCGTTGGCAGGTGAGGTCATGTCTAGGCTTCCTCCTTGTTTGCGGTTCAACATTCGCGGTGTCAACGGTTTGTTCAGGCCTTATCGTATATCTGGACTCTGTGGCGGTTGCTCTCAGTAACGTACATCCTGCCTTCGGAATCAAGTTTTAGCGATGTTGGCGCCCAAAAATACTTTTCGATATGGGACGATTCCTCATGGGGGTCGTCATTGAAGAATTTGATTTCAGGTTCCATGTTTGCCCTGTCCCTGGCGGCGGCCTCTTCAAGGTTAATTTCTAGGAACGCTTCGGCCCATTTAGAGTCAGTGGCCTCGCCCCGGATACTCTGGACGAACCCGCCATCCGGGTCGAATATCTGGACTCGCTCATTGCCCCAGTCAGCGACATAGACATACCCGTCAGGGTCGACGGCAACACTGGAGGGTCTGAACAGTTCGCCGTCGTCTCTGCCCGAACGGCCAAAGCTTGCAAGGTATTCGCCGTCTGGGGAGAATTGTTGAATCCGGTCATTTCGCCAGTCGGCGACGTAAATATCACCTTTGGAGCTGGCCGTTATCCCCCAGGGCAGATTTAATTCGCCGTTCGCAGAGCCAAAACTTCCGAATTCCGAAAGGAATATTCCGTTCTGGGAGTATCGTTGGACCCTGTGGTTGTGGTGGTCGACCACAAGCAGGTTCTGGTCGCGGTCGAACGCGACACCCGAGGGACCATCCAATTCCCCGGCGCCTGACCCCATCTTTCCCCAACTATGGGAGAAATCGCCATCGACATCGAACACCGTTATCCGATTGGTGAATTCGTCGCTGACGAAGGTTCGACCCTGCGTGTCGCGCGCGACTCCTGTGGGCCATATCATCTGGCCATCGTCCTCGCCAGATTCGCCGAACGTTCCGAAATATTCGCTTGCCAAATCGTAAATCGTCACTCTGATGCCCCGGGGGTCGCCGTCCAGAGATCGGCTGACCGTGTACAGACGATCATCCTCGCCGATGGCCGTGTCTACCGGATAATAGAACCCACGACCGGACATAGTTGATAGGCCGATGGTGTGGCTATATTTCATGAACTGGCGCGTTCGCGTCGTCATATTCTTAACTCCACGGATTGCCATGAACTTTGAAAGAACAATACGGCGTGACTAAGCACGCTGGAACTCATGGGTGGCGGCGACCATCTGGAGCATCTGAGCGACGATCTGAGTTGCGTCATTTTCCAAGTCCCGATTCTGTGCGGCGAAGTTCTCCAAAATTGAGCGAGTCCCTTCAGAAACAAAAGTGACGCCCATTTCGTCCAAGCACCTTTGAACCAACGAATCGTCTGCCTGGTGAGAGCCATCACCGATAACGCGACCGATGATCTCGGCAACGCCCGGATTTTCGACGTTCGACATCTGCTGAGATGCGAAATTCAGTCGCTCGACAAGCGTGCCGGTGTCGATCCATTCGGTCCCCTGGTGCCATCCTTCAACGGAGGGTGGGTTGATAAGGTGCTGACCCATGTAAATCGCCTGGGTGGACCGGTCAAGAATCTCCCTTCGAGGCCTGTCGAACTCGCCTGTTAGCCTCAAAATTCCCGCCACAAGCTCCGCCGGGCTTTTCACTCGCTCATGCCAGGAATCCTCAGACTTGAAAAATTCGGAATTGAACAAAATATCAAGCATGGCGCGAATGTCATAGTCGTTGTCAAAGTACGCTTGAGTCAGAGTGTCGATGGCCTTAGGGTCTCGTGGAGGCGTGTAAGGCCACTGGGGAACGGGCGGCTCGTCGGCCACAAAGAAATGATACATATGCCTCGATATGAAACGCGCCGTGGACTCCTGTTGGCATATTATGTCAATGATCTCATCGCCGTTGAGCCGACCGGTGTTTCCGAGAAATTCCTTCTCCCCAGAGTCGTGATCGTCTTCCTTGAATTCAAAATGCCACGCGATTCGGCCATAGGGCCATATAGAGTCGCGCTCCGCCCTGAGCGCCATATACTCGGTGTTGCCGATTGTCCAGCCCGTAAATGCGCGGGCCGTCTCCTTGATATCCTGCTCTGAATAGTTGCCGACGCCCATCGAGAACAGTTCCAGTAGTTCTCTTCCAAAGTTTTCGTTGATCGCGCCATCATGGTTGTCATGGTTGTCAAGCCACACGATCATCGCAGGGTCTTTCGAAAGTTCCAGCAGCAGTGTCCTAAAATTCCCTGTGCCGTAGCGGCGGAACATCCTTATCTGGTCGTTCAGCACTTTGCCCTGAGTGATTTTTGGATAACCCGTGGCGAATATGCCGTGCCAAAACAGGGCCATCTTCTCTGTGAGGGGGTCTGTTGTGGTTATCATCTTGTAGAGCCAGTAGGCGCCCGGATTGTTTTGGCCCATCATACCTGACTGTTCGTGATGATACCGACGGATCAGGTCATCCGTCATTTCCTGAACATTCGTGGGTTTCAAGAGCCGGTTGACGGTTTCGTTATAGCCATTCTGCGCAAGGGATTCAAGCTCCGGGAGTCCAACGCCGAATCCAGCGCGCCGCATCAGGTGAGAAATGAGTTGCATACCCTTAGTTGCTGTGACCATTTTCGCTCCCCGTCTTCGTCATCTTGGTTCCAGTAACGTTCCCAGGATTCCAGCGAGTTTAGCAACGGGAAATTGGCTCGTCAACCTTTTCCAGTAACTGGAGCTGCATTTCGCTCTTTCGGTCGACAACGCGCCACATTTCACGGTTTCAAAGTGTCGAAACTTCCAAATTTTTCAATTACGCGTTTATCGTTGGAATTTCTGATGATAGGCTGTGTCATGTTAAATCAATACTCAGAAATCTCGGGCGGTCTATGCGATCGCCGTAAAGACCATCCAAACGTTAGAGCCAAAACACAGACCGTGGCCCGCAATCCAGATTTGGAGAGTCGAACATGCGTAAGCTAGCGGTCCTTGTCCTGCTAATGCTCACAGCCGGTCCCATTTGGAAGGGGCGCTGCCCATCCAGAAAGATTGCCTGGGCGTCGAACATGACGACGGCGGCGGCAAGCTTAACATTGCGCTGGCCTGCTCAAGCGGTCACTCAGGATCGCCTCTCGAACTGGTGAGTGTCACGTTGAAGACGGACAAGAACGCCAAGGTTGACAGCTTCTTCCTGAAGACCGAGGATGTCCTTCTCGGTTCAGACGACGCCCCTCCCATGACCATCCCAGGTGTAGGAGAATCGGTCTGCATAGGCATCCTGGAGGGGATTTGCGGCGACGCCAACGGAGACGGAGAGGTCAACATCCTCGATGTGATAATCGACCTAAAGCTATCTGGAGGCGGGACGCCAAACGAGTCCCAACGCATCATGGCCGACCTGAACCGCGACGGCAAGGTCAACGTCCTGGACGCTGTGATAACCTTCCAGCACATCGTAGGCCTGGCGTCCATAAACGGCTGTGGCGTGACCGACACTCAGAGTATAGGCACAGTCGTGATTACCAAGTAGCGCCGACCATCAGTCCTCAAGCTGAGGATTGAACGACCGGCGAATAACATCGGCCCATCCGAGAGATCGCAAGGGCCGATGTCGTTGGCATGAAATTCTGGAGGATGATTGCTGTCGCTACTCTCGCCGGAATCACGGTAGAATGTCACCCACAACAAATCAAAGGATGACACTGCCAATGCCTAATCAAAAAACCGTCAGTGCGTACCTGAGTTCTCATCTATCAGGGGCAGATGTTGCCCCTGTGCTCCGAGCGTCGTTGCGGGGGCGCGATGTAGAAGAGTCAATAAACACAGTCGCTATGGCCGCGTCTGCCAGCGATAATTCTCTTCGGCCCAGCCAATTGGCCCTGATTGTACGATACCTCTTGGAAAATGAATCAGGCACGCAGGTTCGAGACCGCGGTTTGACCATTGACGAACTTGCGGCAGTTTGTGAAATGGCGGCCAGCATCATCACATCTCCAGACTTAGCGTTCGGCGTCAAGGTCTCAGATTCTTCTTGGTCTATGGCCCACCGGATCGCATACCAACAGTTCCCCGATGAGGAAGAATCGTCGTATGTCCCGCGCTCCCTGGCAGTATATCGCCAGATCGCGCCATCACTCGTTGAAGAGGGCGGCTTCGATCTTGAGCGGCGATATCAGGATGCGTATGGCCTCACAATCAACGACGCCTGGAATATCGGTTACGCCCTCACTCAATGGTGCCTGGCAAATCCAGGGACATCTTTCAACCCGGCAAGTCTGGAACAGCAGCTTGGTTTGGCAGATATTGATAAGGACAGATACGGAAAATTCCTGACTACACAGGCTTGCGCCTACGATGTTTACCGTTCGATGCTTAGCACGCCGACCGAAGGCCAATCGCACTTCGAGCCTTATAACCTCAATCCATTCCGAAAATTTCCGATTCTGACTCTGCCAGACGGGAATCACATGCTGCCCATTCCAGCGTACCTGCTTCGTCGAATCACCCACGGGCTTTACTACGACCTTATCGAACTGGATCGATCAGGATACATTGGTTTGATAGGCCGGACGTTTAAGGAATACGTCGGAAGGCTGCTATCCGAACTTGCCTCGGATTCGGTGAGTCAGTCGGACGACGGCGTCTGGGTTGTCAGCAACGACAACACGGCTGTGCTGATCGAGTGCATCACCCGCCCATTCGGCGCAATGAGCCGTTCAACCGGAAACCGCGCCCATCTCCACGCGGACCTCGCTCGACGCGCCGGAGTCGTCGACAGCGTGAAACGACTTCAAGATATGCGGCATCCAACGGGCAACGACTCGAGATTAGTCGAAGCGCTGGAAGACAAGCGAACGGTGGGTGTGGTTGTTGCATTGGAAGATTTTTATCTTGCCAATGGCCCATTCATTCGAGGCATCGTGGACGAAGAACTTTCAAATCAGGGGAGAACGGCGATGGGTCCTGAAATCCAGATGACGCATGTCGGGGGCCTTGAGGCTGCATGCGCTCTCGCAGTCACGTCCAGGGAAAGCTTAGCGGGTTTGATCTACCGGAAGTCGAACCAACGTGAATACGATGGCCTGGAGATGGACGCATACGTCCGGCACCTTACATTACTCGGCGAACACGGCGAAGCGAACAATCTCACGCCGACTATTCTTACGAACGCGGCATCAAAGTTTCTTTGATCAAAATGCCGAGTCTCAAACCTGCCGTTGTAATCCCACGCCGACAAACCGCTATAACAGTGAGATTTTCCACGAATTGCCTTGTCAGTGTCACAATGCTGTCTAAACGTTTGTATACTCAGTGATTGGCCCAAATATGAATCGTGCGGGGCTCCAGTCCTTTCTCGGCTGGAATTAGGGTCAAAATACGTGCTGAAGGCAGTCTGCAATGGCGAAGAGGACAGGTGGCGGCTCCCGCTGATGCGATTCAACGCGTTTGCTGCTACGTTCGCGCTGATTTTTTATCGCCGTCGTGTTCATTGTCATGGGTCGTAGGCCGCGAGCTAACGAGCGACGACAGTTCGCCTGTGCGAAGCGTTTAGGGTTCGGAACCAGTGCTCGGTTACGATCTCGATACCTCTTGCGTTACGTTCCAAAAACCCTGCAGCGACATCGAGATACTCTGCCCTCACAGCACCGCACCGAAGGACCACACGTGCCTGATAATTTCTGAGAAACCGGAGAACCCCTGACCCCCTTCCAACTCAGTGGTTCCACCACTCCCGCCATTTGCCCAATGGGAGTTCCATGATGAACAAATCGTGGCGCCTGCCTTCCGCGTCTTTGACGTAATTGAGAATCACACTAAATTGAACAAATTCCAATGCCGCTAACATTGTTTTCACATCTTACTGTTCATCAGTCACCAATTCAAAGATAACCTTCTCCAATCCTGAGTCTTCCGCGATGGAAATTAGCTTGCGCGTGAGGGCGCGACCAAGCCCCTTGTTTTAGTAGACAGGATCAACAACGATCCGGATTTCAGCCATATGACTACGCGCTCCGGAGCGGCGGCGACGCGACGTACCGTCGGCGGCATCGGCCATGTTTGGCGCAATCGTTGGAGTTGACGGCGGGGCCGTGCGTGTCACCTATCTGCCACACTTCCGAGGAATGCCCATCTCACGACGTTCCGGGCATGCGCCGACATCGCAATCAGATCGCACTGTTCGTCTCTCGCAGCCTCAACAATCCTCTCAGCGGGTTCCCTGAACACCACCACCGCGTCGGCGCGGATACCCTGCGAACGCAATTGATCTACAATGGTGTCCACATAGATTCGCATCAGTGAATCACCTCGATTCGCAACCTACAGGATCGAACCTTCCGACGAAAGCGCAACGGATCGGGGCGATTCTACAGTCGTCTCGATTTCAGGCTTACCGCTTACGACGTAAACAAAACTGGTGGGCGGCTTTGCTAATGCAGGTCCACGATCTTGACCCAAACAGGACAGTGAGTCAATCCATCGGCGCACAGGGCCAATCGCACCGCACAGGCGGCGCACAGCGTTAGTACCCTTTGACCAAACGGATTCGTGCGTGTGCACCTGTTGGGTATGGGCCTGCCGTTTTTGAATCAGTATTGGAATCAATGGTCTCTGGTTGGGCTTCGGGAAAATTGGAGCTGGATATGAATTGTCCCAATTGCGAAAAACCGAACGAACAATCGAACTCTTTCTGCATATATTGCGGAGCGCCACTGAACGCCGAAGTAACTGAGCTGCCCGAGGCCCAAATTGGCGAGCTTGTCTCGCTGATTGATCTGAACGACCAAGTTCAGGTTCTCCGACAGCAATTGTCCAGCGTCCAGAATGCCCTCGAAAGACACGGGATAACATCCGGGACCGTTCCGATTGAATCGAGTCCGCGGCTTCGGCGACAACATCCAGCTCCTGAACCAGGGAGAACCGTTCCCGTGCCCACCTTTGCCGCACCGGGAGGACCGCCTGCAGGCCCACTCGCTAGGGATGCCCCTGACAGTGATGAACCACGTGAGCCTCTCAGGGACAGACTACCGATTGACTGGGAGCTGATTCTCGGCGGAAACTGGCTCGCCCGGATAGGGATTCTGGCGGTGGTAGTAGGCATGGGATTCTTCCTCAAGCTGGCCTTCGACAACAACTGGATTGGCGAGACTGGCCGTGTGGCTCTTGGGATCGCGACGGGCCTGGCGTTTCTAGGTGCAGGTGAGCGCTGGCGCGCACGCTATCCGGTCTATTCACAGGCGTTGGTCGGCGGCGGCGTTGCCTTAACTTACCTCACGATTTTCGCGGCATACGCTATATTCGGTCTTATCCCTATGTATCCTGGCGTGGGCTTGCTCGCGTTGGTGTCTGTGGCATCAGCGACTCTGGCGATTCGCCACGAATCGATGGCCCTTGCGGTAATCGGAATCTTGGGGGCGTTCATCGCTCCATTCGTCGCAGGCAGCCTCACCGATAGTTACGGACAAGTCAACGACATCGGCCCTAGCTTCCAGCTGATGGCCTACATAATCGTCGTCGACGTCAGCGTGCTTGCCCTTTCCACATTCCGAAACTGGCGTTGGTTCACTACCCTAGCCTTAATAGGGTCGCTGTTCACCTTCGGATCGTGGTATTTGCGTTACGAAGGTGAAATCAGCCTGCTGACCGCCCAGGGAAGCCTGACAATCATGTTCTTGATATTCGCGGCAGCCACTACCATGTTCCACATGATCTGGCGCCGGACGCCTCACGCTCTGGACCTGACATTGATGGCTCTTAATGCCACCGCATTCTTCGGCATCAGCTACGCGTTGCTGTGGGAAGATTTTCGATCGTGGATGGGCGGATTCACGATTCTATTAGCTCTGTTTTACGGAGGCATGGCGTACCTGGCTTTAATCAGGATTCGTGAGCAGGCACACATTAGCTTTATGGCTTTGGGAATTGCGCTCATCATGCTGACTGTCGCGGTCCCCGTCCAGCTAGGAGGGCCGTGGATCAGCGTGGCCTGGGCCGCCGAAGCTGTGGTGTTGCTGTGGTTGTCGTACCAGCTGCGGATGTGGCAACTGAGAGTCTACAGTGGCGGAGTCTTCATCGTTTTCCTGATTTGGTTGTTCGCTGTAGACACCGTGGCGGCCCTTGAAGCTGACCTAACACCATTGACCAACGAGTATCTGCCAGTCTACTTAGTTGGAATTGCGACCACATTCATGGGAGCGTATCTGGTTCGCCGTTACAAAAGCCAAAGTTTCGAACGCGAAGCTCCATTGTTTCCTGCTCTCCTCGTCATTGGAAACGCCATTCTTGCGGTGGCCGTGCCCATACAAGTCGATGAGGTCTGGATTGCGGTGGCGTGGTCCGTTCAGGCATTCGCGCTAATGTCGCTCTCGTTCCGACTGAAGGTGGTTGAAATGCGCTGGATCAGCATGGGTGTTTTAGCGATCTTGTTCGTCCGGCTGTTGATCTTTGACACTTCGATAAATTTCACCATGTGGGATGCTGAGTCTGGCACATGGGTATCCAGAAGGTTCACCCTTTTCCTGAATTACCGCATGTTGGCTTTCGCGTCTGGAATCGCGGCTTTCTACGGCGCAGCATTCATGTTGCACCGACTTCGCGGAGGGCTACAAAGCTGGGAGAAAAAAGAGTTGTTCATCGCCCTGCTGGTTGCGGCCAACGTCCTCACGCTCTGGATTCTGAGCGCGGAGGTGATCGCGGCAGTCGACAGCCAGATAATCGACGTGAGCGGTCGAACGGCTGAACACGTAACAAGTTTGAGTCTCAGTCTTTTATGGGCTGTGTATGCAAGCCTGATTCTCGTTGCTGGAATCGTATGGAGATGGCGGCACGTTAGGCTCGCCGGACTGGGTCTGCTGGCGATCCCAGTCCTAAAATTGTTCCTGGTTGACTCGTTCGCTCTCGAACAAGGTTACCGAGTTGCGGCATTCCTGAGCCTGGGTGGCATCTTACTCGCCGGCGGATTCCTGTACCAGCGGTTCAGCGGCGCCATTAGGGAGTTCCTCTTTGAACACAATGAATCCGGGTTACACACGAATACAAATTGACCGATCATCATCTCGATGCCAGTGTTCAACAAATATGTTCACCGTTCAAAGTATTCGAGGAGTCAACGAATGAGTGTCATCTCTCTATCTGAGGCCCAGCAGGTTATCGACGCAGGCTTGGCACAAGCCGATTCTGCCGGCGTGCTGCTTTCGATTTCAGTCGTGGACCCGCGAGGCGACCTAATTGCGATGGCGCGAATGGATGGCGCGTTGTGGCGAACGCCTCCGTTGTCCCGCGGCAAAGCATTGGCCTCGGCGTGCTTCGGCAGGTCCAGCGGAGAAATGACCGACAATTCGCAGGCTCCCTTCATGCGCGCTTTGATGGAACAACTCGACGGCAACTTCATTCCCGGCCAAGGCGCGTTGCCGATCTTCCGTGACGGCGTACTGGTAGGCGCGGCAGGCGGAAGCGGCGGGACTTCCCTAGAGGACGAGGATGCCGTCCGAGCGGGAATTGAATCAGCGGGGCTGTCGGCAACCGCGTAGCAATATTTAACTCTCAGCAAAACGTGGTTTCAACACGCAAAATTCGTTGCCTTCCGGGTCGTTCATGACTGTCCATGTTTCTGAAGGCTCGTTGAACACGTCTATTCGTGTTGCGCCAAGCTCAACCAGACGCTCGACCTCGGATTCCATAGCCCCGTCGACGGGTTGAATATCGAGATGAAGACGGTTCTTGGCGATCTTGGCTTCCGGCGCCTTAATGAATGCAATATGAGGAACTCCGCCGTCTCTGGGTTTTGATGTGGCACCATCAATAACCGGCCAGTTCTCTGTCTCGTACTCTAGAACTGCGCTCCAAAATTCAGCTAACAACAGCGGATTGTGACAGTCGAAGGTCATATACTTGATTGTTGAGGTCAATGAAACTCTCCTGAATCAGTGAAACCTAGTGTTCAATTCGTGGATAGCTTGGGTAATATACGCCGGCCAGCGCTCCCAGACCTGTCAGTCCGTTAAGGACAATCAATCCGGTTTGCGCCGAGCCTGAGACTTGCGCCACGATGCCGACGATAACCGGCCCAACCGCAAAGCCCAAACCGAACAACGTGACGTACATCGCAGAAACTACCGCGACCTCGCGGGGTTGGATGCCTGGGAGTTCGAACGGTAGCATTTCGATAGCTGGGACCGCCACCCACGCCAGTCCGATGCCCGTAAGGAAAACAGCCAACAATATCGAGTTGGATGTGATCGTGGCTAATACTGCCAACGCTGCGCTTATAAGAACTGGGACCGCAAGAAGAGTTTTGCGGTTGGGCACACGCCGGTTAACAAAGCCTCCAAGCAGCGACCCTGGAATCAGTGCATAGTACATGAAACCCATCAGCAGTGCGCTGGAGGATACAGCGATACCTCGGTCTTCTTGCAGTATCGTCGGCAGGAACGTGACAATTGATGTCCAGGTTGCGGCAAGGCTGAACATCGCGAACCCCATGTGCCATCCATGCCTGTACCTCAATATGGCGCCAAAAGGCGGCTTCTGGCTGGATTTCAACAACCCGTCCATGTCTGGAATCGCAGCTTTGGAGTCACGCGCCACCACCATCCACACCAACAAATGAATCAGCATCAGGCCTGCCTGGAGAAAATAGGCGGCGCGCCAACTGCCGAACGCGCCTATCAGCAATGGAGTGGCGCTCACTGCAAGAGCCATTATCAAGCTGTGAAGCGACAATCCCACAGCGTTGATGCTGGCAAACTGTCGCGGAGCGGCCCATTGCTGGAACAACAAAGGACGTGACGGCACCCCAACAGAATAGAACAGCACGATCAAAAATCTGGACGCCAACAACATGAGAAAGTTGGTCGAGATTCCCTGCATGAACACGAAGGGAATCAACAAAGCCAGCGAGACAGCAACTATCGTCGCCGGGCGGAACTTTGAAAACCAAATGCCGAACGGCAGTATCGTGACCGCCCAGGTGATCCACCAGACGCCCTGGAGAATCCCAATCTCCAGAGCGGACAGGTTCAGATCTTCTTTGATGAACGGCAGGAAAATCCCGAAGGCAAATGATGCCAACACAACGCTGCTGTACTGAGCGCGATTGAGAACCAGCACAAACCATCCGCGAACCCCAGTCCGCGTCTGTCCTTCGGAGAATTCCGCTGAAGTGGGCATCAGGTGGCGGTCGACAGAAACGTCACGACGAGCGCGTGAGCTTGTTTATCCTCCCACCGACCAGCCATTCTGCCACATAAATGTTGCCATCGCTGTCCGAGGCGATGCCGTGTGGACTGCTGAATTTGCCCTCGATCAGCGTTTCATGGGAGACGTTCGGCCAACCCTCGTTGAGCTTGAAAGCTCCGGTGTTCTCTCCGATGTAAGCGACGGGATTGTCCTCGGCGTCCAGCAATGTGACCCTTGAGCCTCTAAGTTCGGCAACGATCAGGTATTCGCTCCAGGCCGCGAATCCGCTGGGACTGTGCAACCAGTCCTGCCCTCCTCCTGTGCCGAACGCTCGACTGAACTTCCCGTCTAGGCCGTAGACCTGAATCTGCCCGTTGCTCCGGTCGGCTATGTACAACTCGGCGTCCGGTTTGCGAGTATTGATCCATACACCGTGAGGCGTGGCAAAGTGGCCCCCGTCGCCCTCTGTGCCGTTGAGGCTCCGCAGGTGGTTGCCGTCCTTGTCGTAGTGATGGATGTAACTGGAGCCATATCCGTCAGTAACGATTATGTCCCCGTTGCCACCATTTCGTTCTTCATACACCGCAACGTCCGTCGGCGAATATTTACCCTCCCGATAGACCTCCAGGTCCGGGCGTTCAATGCTCATCACCACCTGGCCGTCCAGGGTAGTTTTGACCACCTGAGCCGAGAGATTGTCGGCCAGCCACAAGAACTCTTCGCCGCCTTCCTCAACCAACGTCATACCGTGGGCGTTTTGAACTGTAGCCTCCCAGGAATCGACAAGGCTGCCATCGCCATCGAAAATCAAAACCGTTGGCTCTGCCTGATGGAATGAGATGACGTTCCCTGTGTTGCTGACTACTATTCCGTGGTGCGCCCAGCCTTCCCGGGCGCTCTGAGTGTCAGGAATCTCGGCCCATTTCTCGGTCCATTCATATGTATGCTCTCCGGTCCCGATTCGCATAGTTGATTCTCCTGGCGGCAGGTGAAACCGCAAAATTACGTGCGCGATTTTCTATCAACTGTTGGCGCCGCCAATCGCCTAAATCATTTTACGGCTGTGGCCTCGATCTCGACCAACAATTCTGGAAACGCCAACCGTGACACTCCAAGCAAGGTGCTGGCAGCGCGGCATTCGGCTTGCCCCAGACGAGGACCGAACACTTAGGCCGCTTCGATAAATCCGTCAACGTCCGTCACGAGTAGTTCAATCGCACCACATCTGACAGGGTGAATCCGGCGCCGATCAACACGGTCTCCAGATTATCCAAAGCCTTCATAACCTGCGCGCCCATGTCGCCCGGGTTAACCGGAGCGCCCATATATGATTCAGTTGCCGATGCGTGGTCTAATCGGTGACTCGCACAAACTTCTGCATGCGAGCGGGGTCCAATGTTTCACCTACGTAAAGGTCCCCTTTAGAGTCCAGAGCAAGAGCATGGGCCGCGCGAATGTCGCCGGGTGTCCAGGTGCTCATACCCCAGCCTCCCAGCCACTGGCCGTCCAGCGTCATCACCTTCACGCCGGCGGGATGGGTCACAGGATTGGTCGGAGGCGAATCGGCGTCAAGGCCCAGGTAGCCGCCTAACTCCGCGACGTACATATTTTCGTCGTCGTCCAGAACCATGTGATCTGGCCTGTGCACGCCCTTCCATTCTCTGATGTACTCCCCGTCCGGGGTGAATACCTGTATGCGGCTGTTCTCGCGATCAGAGACATAAAGCGTGCCCGAACTGTCGATACACACGCTGTGGGGAATGATGAATTGGCCAGGGCCTGACCCAGGCTCGCCCCAGGATTTGATATGCTCGCCTTCCGCCGTGAAGTGATGGACGCGCGCGTTGCCGTAGCCGTCGGTTACATATATCGAGCCGTCGAGTCCCAGGCAAATGTCGGTGGGCCGGTTGAAAGGGTCGCCGCTCATCCGCTCGGCAGGTTCGTTAGGTGTCCCAATCGTCATCAGCAGGTCGCCATCGGGAGACCATTTCTGGACCACGTGAGTTCCCAGGTCTGTAGTATAAACCGAATCGTCAGGGGCAATGAAAAGATGGTGTGCAGTGCCGAACACTCCCTCTCCCCACGTCCTGAGAATTTCTCCGTCCTGGTTCAACACGATCATAGGATGATCGCTGCGATTGTAAGCAAATATCTCGTCTTTGCTGTTGACCCCTACGCCCACAACATGATTCCATTCCCATCCGTCCGGCAGCGGCGCCCAACCGACTACGTGTTCAAAAACATACTCTCCGTAACTAACCCTCAAACCTTGTGTCATATTTTTCCTTCCTGATATTTGTGTTTGAATGACTGTTTTCTGGGGCCGAATCATATTACACCGGTGGCTGGATCAGAGTCTACAATGCGATCGAATCGGGGAGGTCATCCATCGCATAATATTTGTGGGTCACGCCGTCGCCTCGCACCTTCACAACCCGCAACCCTGACGGATCGTCACCCAAAGGATAACCAACGGCGCCGGTAACCACCATCTGGAGTTTGCCATCCTCTGCGTAGTTATTGCGATGCCAGTGTCCGGCGAACACAGACGACACATCGTGTTCGTGCAATATGTCCAAAATCACTTTACGACGATCTCTAGGAATAACGAAGTATCCGTCACCCTCATCCGCACGCTCAAGGAACAGCGGATGGTGGGTGAACAAGATTATGTCCTCGCATCCGTTGGCTCTCGCGGTGCTGAGATCATCCTTCAGGAACTGGACGATGCTCTCCCATTCGTCCGGCACGTTTTCAGGGTTATAGCACACCGAGCTATTTATCACCGCGAAGTGGCAACCATCGTGGTCAAATGAGAAGTTATCCGGCCCGAATCGCTCCCGATAAAGCGCAAGAGATTCGGTCGTTGGGGCGTCGCCTACGTCGTGGTTCCCTGATACCCAATGGATTGGAATGTCATCTTGGAGCATGGCCGTGATTCGGAAAAGTTCATCTAGCTGGTTCTGGTCTTTGGGATCGTTAACCATATCGCCACACATGGCAACGAACGCGGGTTTCAGGCGGTTGGAGGCTTCGATA
>JYMV01016964.1_pt1 | contig 21400 bp, 25 predicted proteins | sample 338911 | NCBI WGS metagenome assembly JYMV01 (sample SAMN03354496, study PRJNA234377) | hydrothermal vent metagenome | biome: Deep sea; feature: Hydrothermal plumes at the Eastern Lau Spreading Center, Western Pacific Ocean; material: Seawater | place: Tonga | collected 2009 | depth 2000 m m
CACCAGCAGCTGTACTTGTATGGCTTGGAATGGCTGACTTTGGATGGTATGCAAATCCGCCTTACTCTGTTATCAGTGCTCCAGCTCCAGCGGCAGAGATGTGGATCTTTGGGCTTAAAATGCTGGGAATTTCATCAATCCTTAGCTCTATCAACTTTGTTGTAACAATAATGAAATGTAAGCATCCAGATATATCACTTGGTAAAGTACCTCTCTTGGCGTGGTCATTTTTGTCATCCTCTATAATTGTACTTGCTGCTATGCCAACATTTGCAGCTGCACTTTTGATGTTACTGACAGACAGATTGGGCGCCTCAGGATTTTTCAATCCAGCTATGGGCGGAGATCCTATTGCATACTCACATCTGTTCTGGTTTACGTTCCATCCTGAGGTATACGTACTTGTTATTCCTGCAATTGGAATGATGTATGAGATCGTACCTAGGTTTTCACGAAGACCAATTTTCAGTCATTCTTCAGGTGTTGCAGCTTTTGTCATTCTATCTATAGTTGCATTTGCATCTTGGGCTCATCATATGTTTGCCACGGGCATGTCATTTACCGAAAAGACTGTGTTTATGGTAGGTACACTAGCTGCTGTACCTGCTTCTGCAATGCATGTTTTCAACTTTCTCGCTACAATGTGGAACGGCAGAATTAAGTTTGCAACACCAATGATGTGGGCTGTTGGCGGAATTGCACTGTTCTTCGCGGCAGGAGCAGGAGGCGTTGTAAATACAGCAATGCCATTAGACTTTATCACACACGATTCTTACTGGGTTGTAGGTCACTTCCATCTGTTCGTATTTGGAACAATTGCATTTGGTACAATTGGGTTTGTCTATTATCTATTCCCATACATAACTGGTCGGATGTATAATGAAAAGCTAGGCGTAGTACACTTTATCTTAGCATTTGTTGGTGCTTGTATTACATTCTTTACCCAGCACATATTGGGACTGTTTGGCATGCCACGAAGAATTTATGATTATCCAGAAATTCCCGAATGGGTGTCTATGAATGCACTGATTAGCATTGGTGCTATGATTATTCTTGTAGGCATGGTCATATTTTTGGGCAATATGATTTACAGTGCAGCCAAGGGTAAGCCTGCCAACATGGAAGATCCATTTGGACTTGGTGGAAAATATTACTATCCATACGAACAACGGAACCCACATCATTAGGTGATAAAGATGAGCGAATACGACGAAACAATTTACAGAACTTCACCAGGAAGAGTTGGAAAACTGATGGCAATATTGGTTGGGTGTATTGTTGTTGGCGTAATAATTTTCTTTTCTATGGGAGATTACTGGATTTCTGACCTTTCTCCCGCAGGAAAGGCTTTTTATGGCATAACTGATGAAGAAGTTGCTGCACCTGCTGTAGCACAAACGGGTGAGGATATTCCAGTAACATTAGACTTTATTGAATCAAAGGACTTTAGGACATTGGCGTTTAATGCATTACCTGGTGAACCTGGAAATAACCCAACAATTAATGCAAAAGTTGGCGACAGAATAATCTTTAATATTGTCAATGCTGGAAAATCATTCCATGCATTTGGTGTTACACTAGATGACGAAGGATTTGGTGGAATATTAGGAGGAACAGCTGTTGCAGCTGCAAATAGTCCATTAAAGCCTGGTGAGGGAGGAGCTTCTGAATTTATTCCTGGCGAACCGGGAACCTACTATTACATTTGCACTGTCCCAGGTCACAGAGTGATGGGTATGGTTGGAACAATCATAGTAGAGTAACTTGAAATTAAAATACTTAGCATTAGCATCTTTGGTAATTCTTTATTCTCTGATGGTTATAGGAGGATATATCTCTGCGGCAGGACTTGGACTAACTTGCCCAGATTGGCCGTTATGCCCAAATGGAATTTTGCCTAACGATGAATACTTTATTGAATGGTCACATAGATTGATTGCTGCAACTACTGGGGTATTGGTAATAGCTACTGCTGTGGGTTGTTGGACTACAGCAGGCTCTCATTGGAAGATTAGAACTACTGGAACATTGGCAGCCATATTTGTTGTAACCCAGATAACACTAGGAGCATTGGTAATAGACACGCTGCTACATGCAGTGTTGGTATCCATACATTTTGGCATTGGAATATTGCTTTTTGCGATGGTTCTGTTAACTACGTTGTTTGCATTCAGGCTAAAACCAAAACCTCTTCAGACTACACCTTAGATTTTGACCTACGCTTTGACAAATATACATATACGAATATTATTGCAGTCATAGTTCCACCCATTGTAACTGCACTGATGAAAATATACCCAAATGGATTTTGGGCACTGATATTGAAAGTGTAAGTGAGTATTCCTCCATCCTTGGCAAGATCGTACAAATCAACCCTAAAAACATGGTTTCCTGAATTTTCAAAAATATAATCCATCTCTACGTGTCCATTTTGATATGATGTGGGCATTATAGCATCCACCTGTTCTCCATGATAAAAAATTCTAATTCCCAGCGTAAAGTTTTCTAACTCTTGGAAATCTACATCCACAACCCTTAGAAGAACCTGTATCTTTTCATCAACTGCAGGTATTTCTGGAAGTGTAGAGATCTGAATTCGGTAATCTCCAATCCATTCTTCGCCTGAATTGAATAATGGATGAGCTTCAGCATCTGAGATCAGACTGAACATAGGTATAATAAGAAAAAACAAAAAAATTAATTTCATTATTTGCATTTTCTTTCCTACAAATATAATCAATATATTGTAAAGGAATTGCTAATGATATTTGCCAAAAACTTTAAATGATCACGACAAAGATTTACCAGCATTGACCTTAGTTAGCAAATCAATCGATATTAAGGCGCCAGTTGAAACTGTGTTTACATATTTTGCTAGACCTGAACATGTTTCTGACCAATTGAAGGATCAAGAACGTGTTGGAATGACGGTTATTCCTATGGATATCAAAGACGGAATGGGCGTAGGAACAACATTCAGAATAATAGGAGATTTTGATGGAAAGCGCATAACATGGGACTGTGAAACAACCCAATTTGACAGAAATGAAAAAATTTCTGCAAAGATGATTAAGGGAAAATTCAAGAGATGGGAAATCACAAACGAGTTCAAAGCACTAAGTGATAACCTAACACGTGTAACAATGACTGTAGATTATGAAATGCCACTTGGTCCATTAGGTGGAATTATTGATAAGCTCAAGTTTGCAAAAAGTGCAGAAAGGGGAATGGAAAATGCTCTTTACAATGTAAGGGGCTTACTTGAAGGAAATGGTTCAATACCAGTATACATAACGCTTGATGCGTACCAAAAACTTCTTGCAGAAAAGAAGAAGATGAATAACGCACCTGTATCTTCAGTACTTACTGCAATCCTCGAAAAATACAGCAAAGTTCAAGCAGAAATTAAGAATTAAGTTCCTAGCCCAAGTTTAAATAAAGACCGTATTGTTTTCTTTTTTTATGGGTCTATAGCGCAGCCAGGTAGCGCACCGGACTCTTAATCCGGTTGTCATGGGTTCGAATCCCATTAGACCCGCCATTTATTTCCCAGATCAATGTGTACACTTGCAAGGAATCATCTTATTATCAAATGAACAATCATCTGGCCCCTCTGATTTCATACTGATTGGAATCTGTTTCATACATTCAGAATGTCTACCTTTTTTACAGAACCAGCAAATTTCCTGAATTGGTTCATTATTGGAACATGATTCCATAATCTATCAGTAAATTGATTTAATAAAAAACTTAGTTCTAGATATAACGAAGCCAGGAAATAAATCTCTGATCTTTACCCATCACTATATCCATAAATGATTTCTGTAGTGTTTTTGTGATAATTCCAGGTTTGCCTTTTCCAATTGACGTTCTATCAATTTTTGTTACAGATTTTACTTCTGCTGCAGTTCCAGTCATAAAAACTTCATCAGCTTTTAACAATTCATTAACTGTTATGTTTTTTTCAATTAATTTAATTCCGTCTGATCTTATCAATTGAATTACACTATCTCTAGTAATCCCGTTTAGGATATCTGCATCCAATGGAGGAGTTTTAATCATTCCATTTTTTACAATGAAAATATTTTCAGCACTACCTTCTGCAACTTTGCCACTATAATTGAGCATGATTGCTTCGTCATATCCATTTTTTAGAGCTTCAACACGCGCTAAAGCAGCATTTGAATAATTAGCAGCACATTTTGATTGCATTGGCTGAGATCTTGAATCAATCCTAATCCATTCTGAAATTTTACATTTAGCACCAGAGAATTTACCAGCTTTTGATTCACCCATTTTCCATTCCCAACATGAAATAGAAACATCTACCTTGTTTAATGTAGGTGTGAGTCCCATAGTACCATATCCACAGTAAGCTATTGGTCTAATGTAGCATTCTTTCAGACCGCTTGCCTTTACTGTTTTAATTATAGCGTTTATGATTTGTTTTTTTGTATAACGAATTTTCATTCCATATAGCTTTGCAGAATTGAAAAGCCTGTCAACATGTTCAGGTAATCGGAAAATTGCAGAACCATTAGGTGTGTTATAACATCTAATTCCTTCAAAAACAGCGGTTGAATAATGTAATGCATGAGTAAGAACATGTACTTTTGCATCTTTGAACGGAACCAATTTTCCATTCATCCAAATCTTTCCTACTTCTTTCATATGAGGGGATCTAAATTTGGTAATTTAAAGAATTGTGGTTTAGACGAATTTGATATTAGAGCGTTCTTGATGGATTGCATTAATCGCTCTCTCAATATTATTCCCAGAATCCTCAACTACAACTATTATTCGTGAAGTTTCTTCTTGCGCATCTATGTTGAGTATGTTTAGCCCAGATTCACCTATTTTTGCACTAGTCTTTGAAACAATTTGCTGTACTCGCCACATTTCATCTCCAATCAATGTTATTACTCCTCTATTGTAGGTAATAGTTGCCAGTGCATCAAACCCTAAAACATATTTTTCATTTCTTTGAACATAATCACCATCTAGAAATAATATCCTAGAAAATTTTATTCCATCTTTGGCAAATGGCGATAGTATTACAAACTCACTGTATCTCTTGTCATTTTCAAGTGATTTTAAGAGTCTGTCCCCCGACTCATCCTCTATTCTTAAAATTGCACAGTTCTTTTTTCCAGTAATGATTTTAATCGGATGACCATTTCGGCTATCAACTTTTCTTTCAATTTTTGTAATTCTTTCAGGATTTTTCATGTCTGTAATAATTATCTGCAAAGAAACACCATTTTCTAAAATCTCTTTAATGGCAATAGGATCTAGTATATTCATTCCAAACATTCCTGCTAATCTTGCCTCATTATATGATAGATTATCCACCGGAGTCAATCCTTCCTTTACAATTCTAGGATCCGCAGAAACAACAGAGCTATCTTTCTCTAAATCAATTTTTACATCAAACTTTTTGTCCAGTAATATTCCTAAATCTGCGGCTGTTCTGTCAGAGCCTCCTCTCTCAAAAGTTGTTATAGCTCCGTCCGTGGTGCGTCCTATAAAGCCTCCAATCGTTATTACATTATTTTCATCCAATAATCTTTCTAGGTGTTCAACTTTTTTGTTTGACTCTGATACAAGAAAGTTCGTAGATTCAATGTTGTTATCAGTTATTATTGGCCAATTTTCCAATCCAACAGCTTTTGATTTAACTCCATGACTCAGTAGGACATATTCCATTACATATGACATTAGAATTTCGCCAGAAAATGCTAAAGTTTTGGAACGGACTTCATCAGCAAATTCCTTTTTTTTGATAACTGTTTCCAGCTCAAGCTTTACTTTACCCAAACAGTCGTCAATTATTGCACTACACTTGTCTTGAAATTCGGAATTTACTAATTCTAATATCTTTTCGTATGTTTTTCTTAAAATAATTAAATCAGACATATTTCCCTCTTCTGCTTTGCTTCCAAGCTCCAATGCAACATCTGTTAATGATCTATTCTTTCCTTCTACGGTAGTTAAGGGGGCTGAAAAAACCGCTATCACTTTGGCATGCTTACTTAGGGATTTAATTCTCTGAATTATTTCTGGAATGTCTACCCCATTAACACCTAGCACACTTCCTCCAAATTTTGCAATCACTACTGAATTCATTGTATGATACGAAAAATTTCAACACTATTATTCGTTAGTTTGTTTTTGCTATTTTTTGATAGTAACTTTCTATCACCCTAATCCTAAAAATCACTTCTCAAAGTTTAAATGGTTTTCAGCAAGAATTTTGCTGGGTCCATGGTCCAGCTCGGTTATGACGTCGCCCTTACACGGCGAAAATCCAGGGTTCAAATCCCTGTGGACCCACTAAATTCAAATATTTTTAGACTCCCATAACTAGGTATCTTAAATGAGTGAATTATCTATGGATGACAAAATGACACTAATCCAATTTGCAATTGAAAAATATGAAAAAGAAGAAGAATTGCTTGAAAAACTAAAAAATGTTTTATCTGAAAAGGATATCCAACGTAACCTGGATACTCTTATTGGAACACAGCGTGTGCGTAGAATAGGTCCGGAAATTTTACAAAATAATCAGAGTCACACAGAATTACCAGATTTACCAGAACACTTGAAATCAATATTGGAAAAAATTTAATTTTAGAATGCCCTAAATCCTTCTGGTCTAACATTTTCCGGATGTTCTTTTAGCCAAGAGATTTTTTCAAGCATGGCATTTTTTTCGTCAGGAAAAGTTCCAGCAATATTATACGCATTGGAACCATGATTTGCTCTAAACAGCATTTTTTCTTTAACATCAATTTGTTCAACCAAGTTATGTAATTCAATCAGTGCCTCCTCGTCACTAATTGGATGAAATTCCTCTCCAAACTTGGTTAGAAATTCTTGTTTGACTCCAGTTTCCAAGATCAAAGTTAGCGTACCAAGATAATGTGGGGACGAAGCGTTAACAACACGTGCAGTTTCTTTGATATGTTCTTCCGAGTAAGTTTTTCCTCCAAGCCCCAGAATGATAATACATGATAACGTAAATCCAGTTTCTATTGCTTTTCTGCAAGCTTTTATGATCGTTTCAGCTGTAGCACCTTTTGTAATCTTCTTTAAAATAACATCAGAGCCACTTTCAATCCCAAGATAAAGCATTTTTAGACCAGCTTCATACATTTTTTTCAATTCCTCTGGTGTCTTTTTAAGTAAATTCATAGGCATTGCATAACAAGACACTCTCTCTAATTTTGGAAAACTGTTGTAAAGATATTCAACGATTTGAACCATATAATCAGCTGATATGTTTAATGCATCACCATCCGCAAGAAAAATTCTAGTTGTATCAGGAAGCTGTTTTGCCATCAAATCAATTTCTGCTTTGACTTCATCCCAGGTTTTTTCCGAGTATTCCTTGTTTCTATACATATCACAAAATGAGCATTGGTTAAATGAACAGCCCAAAGTTACTTGAAAAATTAGTGATTTTGCTTCAGATGGAGGTCTGTAGACAGGTTCAGCATAGTTTAACATCATGATTTAGACTTGTCAGTGTTCTAATTTATCGTTTTTCTCTACCCATAAAAGTGAAGTAATTTCTGGTTAATTATGGAAGATGTATACAAAAAATATCTAAAACTAAACAGGAACATTTTCATAGCATTTGCAGTAGATTTTATAGTTTCAGCTATAGTAGCACAGACGCTTATAGAACAAGAACATTATCTTAACGCAACCATCACTATTTTAGCTGATCATGGAACATTTTTGTCTATACTTGGTTTTTTGCTATATTTGGATAATCGAAATAAATACAGACTAGATTCAGGAAAAACAAATTGGCCGCTTCTTAAGATAGATTTAGTAAAAATTATTGCTTCGTTAGGTATTGCAGAAATCATTTACACAATAGTTAGGTGGGGATTTCACTTTTACTTTTTAACAGTTGATTATGAGCCATATTTAGCATCAATAATAGGACAGGCTATTGCCGTTGCTATTTACCTGGTTATTATCAATTTTCTTGTAAAAATTACAAAATGGTACAAGGATGATCGTTGAAACTCTGAATATTTTTACGCCTTTATGGTATATTCTGGAATTAGAATTGGTTGATTTACAACCATTGTAAATTTTGGATTTATGTCAATCATTCCAGAAAATTCTATCATTAATCTCTTTTTGGAATTTCTGCACGAGGATTTCCAAAATTGTATGTGTTACCTTTACCACGATAATCTTTTGGTCTAACTGGATCTCCTTCATTCAATCCTCTTTTTGTTAATGATAATCCTGCAAGAAGTTCTATGATCAATCTTTGTCCTAATCCTGATGTAATTCCGCCATTATACGAACTATTATCACTAACATCGTACGCAGGTGCAATCTCTACCAAATCCATTGCAAATCTATCTGGATCAAATGATTTGGATAGTTGACGTATCATTCTTATTCCTTCTCTGGATGTCAAACCATTTGGTTCAGGCTCTCCAGTACCAGGTGCATAAGCAGGATCAAAAGAGTCAATGTCCCAACTAAGATATACTCCATCAGTTCCATCATTGGCTCTGTCAGCAATTTCTTTTGCAATATAATCAATTCCTAATTCCTCTACATCTAACATTGTAAACCATTGGAAATCTTGGTCACACATCCATTTGTACAAATCTCGACCTGGCCAATATCCTCTTGGGCCTACCAATGAATAGTTTTTACCTTTCATGCATCCCATTTCCATAATTCTTCTGATATGTGCTCCGTGGTCATACTTGAAACCAGTTAATCCTTGTGGGGCACAATCTGCGTGAGTATCAAAATGAATCATACCTATGTTTTTGAATTTCTTTGCAAAGGCTCTTACATTTGCATATGTAATTGAATGGTCTCCTCCAAGCATCACTGGTATTCCGTCAGCCTCAAGTACCTCTTTGACTTTTAGAGTCATTCTTTTATGAGATTCAATCACATCTCCAGGTGAAACTATCACATCTCCATAATCTACCGTTCGAAAAGTTCCAAATGGGTCTGCACCGGTTTCAATATTAAACCGTTCAAAGGGAGGAGACGGAATTGTAGATGCTGCTCTAATTGCCCTAGGACCATATCGTGCTCCAGGACGTATAGTAGTACCAAAATCAAATGGTTCTCCGATGATTGCAACATCTGGGTTTGCTTCAACTAATGCTTTGTGATTTTTCACCAAAGGAAGATGTAAAAATGTGTTAATTCCTACAAACGGAGCAACATCTGCACCATTAAAATCATCCCCATAAAATTCCATACCCATGATAAAAATTAAGTTCAACTTTAATTATAAAGAGTCTAAGTATAATACGAATTTTTTACGTAAACAATTGTTATAACAATAATCTACAATACATCATTAAACTATAATAATTATGTTGAATATTAAAAACCATGATTTTTCAAAGAACAGAAAACGCATGGTATTTTATCAACAAAGGTCTGGAATCCATGAATTATGATCAATATAAAAAAGCAATTCCAAAATTCAATAAAGCTATTTCCCTAGAACCTCATAATCATGTTGCTCTATTACATAAAGGAAGATCACTTTATAAAATTGAAGATTGTCAAAATGCATTACAATGTTTTAATACAATCTTAAAATCAGATCCTAAAAACTTGGATGCATTACTTAATCAGGGTTTAACATTTAAAAAAATGGGAAAATTTCCACAAGCCATAGTCTCTTTCAAAAAACTACTTGAAATTGACTCACAAAATTCTGACGCGTTAATTTCACTAGGATTGTGTTTTAGTAAATTAGGCAAAAATGAAGATGCTCTAAAATTCATTGATGACGCATTGTCAATAAATCCAAAAAACTCATCTGCATTATATAACAAAAGCCTAATTCTGGGAAGATTAAGCCAAAATTCTGATTCGTTATCTTTCCTAAATCAGGCAATTAAAGAAGATTCAAACCAATCCGCTAGATTATTTGAAAAAGGACAGGAATTAACAAAGCAAAAAAAACACAAAAAAGCAATTGGATACTATACTCGTGCCTTAGAAATTGATAATAAAAATATCAAAGCATTAGTTGCTAAAGGTTGGACACTCGATTATGCAGGTTTCTCAAACAAAGATGTCATCCATTTTTATGATGAAGCAATCAAAATTGACCCAAAATATTCTGATGCCTGGTTCAACAAAGGGTTATTGCTTGATAGGACTAGATTACACAAAAAAGCCATAGAATGCTTTGATAAGATTTTGTCTTACGATCCTCAAAATGTAAGGGCATTATACTGTAAAGGTGCCTCACATACGGCATTAAAACAATTTGGGAAAGGGAGATTTTGCTGTGAAGTTGCTTTATCAATTGAACCAAAAAATATTTTTGCATTATGTACCATGGTTTGGTGTTTACAGCATTCAAAAAAATATGATGAGGCATTAAAATTCTGTGACACAGCTTTGGAAATAAATCCTAATTACGTTTATGCATTAAGCTATAAAGGTAAATTACTATTTTTACAAAAAAAATTCTCTGAATCTTTAAAATATTATGAAAAGGCCTTAAAAATTGAGCCAGATAATCAAACTGCTATCTTTCATAAATTTAAAGTGGAAGCGGAGTTGGAGAATGAAAAAAAAGAATCACTAGTAAAAAAATTTATGAAATTTTAATATTTATAAAATATTCGTATAATACTTAGAATTCTTTAATACTAATTTCGGTAAAAAATGGTATGAATCCAGTTAGTTCTCCAGATGAAATATTTGCTGCGTCCAAGCGTGTAATTGATACTTTATACGGTGATGTATCTGATTTCAAAATAAATGAAACATTTCAAAAACCTGAAAAAGGACCTAGAGAGTCCTGGGATGTTCAAGTCAAATTCATGATAGATGGTCTAAAATATACTGTTGATTTGGATATTGAAGAAAAAAGTGGTCGTGTAGTATATGCTCAATTAATTGATACAATGACTCCTCTCTAATCTTCTAGATTTCTTATTAAACAGTCAATACTTTTCTTGCTATTCTGACCTTTTCAATAATCTCTGAAACAAATCCATCCACAAATTGTTCAAAATTCACAGTTCTATATTTTGCAGTGGTTTTTCTCCGTTTTTCGTATTCATCATGTAACAATTTAAAATCACCCTCATTCATTTTTAACGCATTATTTTCTAAATCATTTTTTGATTCAATCATGTTGACTATAAAATAACTAACAAATCTAGTAAAACACTTGACATTATACAACTCCAGATATTCTTCTTTATTATCTTCATAACTGCTCTTTAGCCATTCTTTGATGTCTGATCTGATGGTGATTGTGTTATATCGCCCTGTCAAATCCAGTCTTAACTTATGAACATGTATTGTATATCGCTCTGCCTTAACCTCATTCATCATAATAATGAGTGTACTAGGAAGAAACATTCCCGGATAATTTTTATCTGTTATCTGTTGTAATCTCTCCATCACCGCTGGTTTGACTCCAATCGTAGAGTAGCCTTTTCCTGGCATGACTTTATGCCTCTAGCCAGTTCATAATATTTTTTGTTTCATGAAATTTTAACTTCATTTTTTTTTAGTTCCTTGATCAATCTAATCGCTACCCATACCAGTCCCATCCCTATAATTCCAATTCCTAATCCATTAAGAAATGCGTCTGAATTTCCAGCTTGGTTGACCCCTAATCCTAAAATTATTGTCATTACCGCAATTGCATATTGTTTATCCATCATGTGTGTAAACCATGATAACTAATAAAATTTTCAGACTTTTACTAAAGAATACATTATCTAATTTTTCATGTGTATACTACGTAACAAATTATGTTCGTAATAACGTAGATTACATGCGATCTAATTATACGTATACTACGTAACAAATTATGTTCGTAATAACGTAGATTGCTAGAATTTTTTAATCTTTATATCACATTGATAACTTCTATATTCAATTTGGTAGAGATGGAAGGGTTTGCAATAGCAGTTGCAGTATTCATTGCTGTGACAATTTTGGTTGGTGTTTTTGCAGGAAAGCTTGTTAATAGAAGTGGAAAACGATTAATTGTAGCAGGAAAAAGTTTGCCTCTATTTTTGGTGGGAACCATGCTTGCAGCACAGGCTGTTGATGGAAATTCAACGTTAGGAAATATTGCCCTTGTCTTTCAATTTGGATTTTGGGCTGGTGCAGTTATTCCAATTGGTTTAGGAGTATGTCTATTGCTGGTTGGTGCATTTTATGCAAAACCTCTAAACAAAATGTCAATGATAACATTACCTGATTTCTATTTCAGACGATATGGTAATGGTGCTGAGGGCATCTCTAGCATATTAATGATAATCAGTTTCTTAATACTTGTTGCAGGAAATCTGGCTGCGTGTGGATTTATTTTGGAAATTGTTTTTGGTATTGATTATTTCTGGGGAATTACTATTGCTGCACTTGCTGTTGTAGTATACACTATTGCAGGAGGTCTGTTTGCGTCTGCATACACGAATCTGTTTCAAGTATATCTGGCGATAGGATCGTTCTGGGCTGCATTCCTTTTCTTCTTAGGAGGCTTTGCAGATACGCCTTGGGATATAATTTACAATAATGCAACAGCAGTTGGGGGAGCAGGATTCATGGATCTTTCAGGATTATATGATGTTGCCAATGGGGCTCTGCTTAACTGGGGCGCTCTATTTGCTCTAGGCTTGGGAGATATTATCGCGTTAGATTTCATGGAAAGGGTATTTGCGGCTAAAAACCCGAAAACGGCAAAAAGAGGTGCATTAATGGGTGGCGCATTAACAATGTTTACTGTAATTCCAACTAGTATGTTGGGCGTCGTTGCATTCTTCTATTTGCCTGCAGACACATTGCCTGATCTAGCAATGCCTTTACTTGCTACTCAACATATGCCGTTTGCCATTGGCGCAGGAATTTTGATGGGTGTTGTAGGTGCATCAATGTCAACTGCGAGTGGTGGATTGCTGGCCATTTCAAGTGTTATTTCTAGGAATCTCATGCAGAGAATTATCCGAAGACGGTGGATGAACAAACCTAATTGGAGTGACAATAAGTTACTCAACACAACTCGTATCGTAATAGTTCCAATGATGGTAATTGGAACCGCAATTGGTTATTTTGTTCCGGCACCAGGAGTTTATCTCATTTTAGCATTTGATATAATGTTTGCAGGTGCATTTGTTCCGTTAACATTAGGACTTTTCTGGAAGAAGGCAAACATGCCTGCAACCATCGCTGCATTACTTATAGGATCTGTATTACGATTACAATTCTTTTGGACTATGCCAGAAGAATGGTGGGGACTCGATACAATGATTCCTCCAATAGTTTCATTAATTGTGTTTGTTATAGTTGCATATGCTACACAACACAAGTATCCAGGAAAGGCTAGACATGATGTTCGAGATTATGTACCACCAGAAGAAGATGTGATTGCTGGAGAAGATTTGAAACACTTTGGTGATGGAACTCAAGCCATGGATGGAGGTTCAAGTAGTTCAGACCCGCCTGATAATTCTGATAATTCTGATCTAGGGAAATATGAAAAAGATTATCTCGAGAGAATGAAGAAATAAGAATGAAACATAATGGTATGATCGTTTATTTGCGATCTATCACTTCAAATATTTTTAAATAGATAGGTGAAAAAATACCATGAAATATCCTGGATTACTAAATGATGATATATCTCGTGTTGGAACTAATGAAGCACAAATGTACAATCTGCTCTCGGGCACGCTAGTCGCTGATCTAGTTAAAACATGTCTTGGTCCTCGAGGAATGTCAAAAATGTATATCGATATACTTGGAGAAGATACTTTGACAAAACACGGTGGTGCATTTTTAAGAAAAGTAGACGTCGACCATCCTGCTGCAAAATCTGTTATCGAGGCAGTGAATACTGTTGATACCCATGTCGGTGATGGTACTTCATCTGCGGCTATTTTGATAGGCAGTCTATTGGGCAATGCCAAAGAATTACTAAATTTGGGGATCCCAACTGCAACTATAGTTAGAGGATATGAAATTGGTCTTGATTTGGCCTTGGACACTTTAGATGAAATTAAAATAAAACAAAACAATGACAATTTGGAAAAAATGAGAGAATTATTAACCACCTGTATTACTGGAAAGACAATTTTTGATTTACAAGAAGATCAAGGGAAAATAGTTGATATGATTATTGAGGCTACACTTGATGTTGCAGATTTAAAAAATAATCATTTTGCAATTGATGATATTAAAATTGAAGACAAGATTGGAAATGTAACTGAAATCCAACTGATTAAAGGTACTCTGATTGATAAAACAATAGATAGTTCTGCAATGCCAAAATGCATCAATGATGCAAAAATTCTCTTAATCAATGAACCATTAGAAACAATGAAAACAAGATATGAATCAGAAATTGTGATTACATCTCCTAAACAAATGAGCCAATTTCTTGTTCAAGAAAATAATGATCTTGACCATCTTGTACAAAATATTGTGAATTCTGGTGCTAATGTAGTAATCTCTAGAAAAGGCATAAATGATTTCGTTCAAGAATCTCTTGCAAAAAAAGGCATAATCTCAATGAGACGTGTAAAGTACAATGATTTATGGTGGTTAGAAAAAGCGGTTAATGCTAAAACTTGTGAAAGTATTGAAAAAATCTCTCCTCATGAATTAGGCTTTGCAAGAAAAATATACGAAAAAACTGTCGGTGGTGATCCAATGGTGTTTGTAGAAGGTAAATCCCCAAAATCTGTTACAATATTGTTAAGAGCAAATTCAAAACAATATCTAGATGAACTTCATAGAAATATTCTAAATGCATTTCATGTACTGCAAAATTTCATTGAGAGTCCATTTGTTGTTTGTGGTGCAGGTTCTGTAGAAGGGCTTTTATCACAAAAAATTAAAAAACAATCTGGAACCATTGATGGTAAAGAACAGATAGTAGTTGAAAAATTTGCTGATTCAATCCTAGAAATCCCACTAACTTTAGCTAGAAATGTAGGAATGGATGTTTTAGACACAAAAACATGCCTACAAGCAAAATTTGCAAACTCGAATGGGAAAATAAAATGGTATGGGATTAACTCGGAAACAAGAAATATCTCTGATATGTCATTATCGAAAATAATTGAAACTGTTGCTGTGAAACAACAAATCTTCAAAACTGCTGTTGAAGCAACAAATTTGATTCTAAGTGTTGATGACGTCTTCATGAAGAACATAATTGATAATACACATTGTCATGTTGATGGAGTAGTTCACGCTCATCATGATCCAGGAAAAAACCATAATCATTTTGAACAAGAAGGATTAGAACAAAGACAAATGCATCAATATTACTGAATTAAAAATCGCACTTCGAACTAATTACAATTAAGGGAAATCTAAATTCTCATTTGTTTTCTGAAGTAAATCATCTTGTGAATCACTTTGGATTTCATCATTTAACTTCATGCCAATATCCAATTCTTCATTTTGTCCTGATTCATCAGATGAATCAAATCCAAAATAAAATACCAAATTAATAATTACAAACATTAATGCAATCATGATTAACTTCCCTTTCATAGATATGCCTTTTTGAGAATTTGCTCTACGTGCCATTCTGATTATGTAGTGTTGTTTTATTTATGTATAATTATATTTTTTTGGATCAGATTCTTTTAAACTTAAAATCTCTTTTTGGTTGTTGTACAGATAATAGAATTTGTTTTAGTTGTTCATCAGTAATTTGGCCTGTAGCTCGACCTTGACTTGCAAGACCTAATAGATAATTTTCAACCATATTTGCTAATTCAGGTTTTACCATTTTGACATTGTTTAGTCGCAATCTAGCTTCTGAAGTAAGAAGTTGTTTCAACAGCATTTCTTTTTTTGCGTTAAATTGATCTTCAGCATGTTCATTTCCTTCATGACTATGGGTAGTACCATCATCATGTGTATGGGTAGTACCATCATCATGTGTATGGGTAGTACCATCATCATGTGTATGGGTAGTACCATCATCATGTGTATGTTCATCCATCCTTTCTCTAATAAAATCAACAATATAATCTTGATTTTGTTAGAGAAATAATTGAACAGGCAGCAATAGTTTATAATTCAAAAAAATCTGGTATTTTGGATGGGAACAATCATCTATGTAGATGGTTCAGGTGGAACAAAATCAGGTTATGGCTTCTTTGTAAAAGAAACTGGAGAATCATTCTTTGAAGAAAAACCAGGAATTACAAATAATCAAGCCGAATATTTGGCAATAATCTCCGCGTTAAAAAAATTTGAAAATTCAAATGATGAAATTATAATTTACAGTGATTCTAAAAATACAGTTAACCAACTAAATCATGAATTTGCAATTAACAATGAACAACTTCGTTCTTTAGCAAGAGAATCTTGGTCTTTAATAGCAAAATTTTCTAATCTAAAACTTAGATGGGTTCCAAGAAGCGAAAATCTTGCAGGAAAAATGTTAGGCAGTTAGCTAATCATGAATAACTTTATTACAGAAAATTAGTTGAGAAATTCATCCAATGTCTGAATCAGTTTTTCTTTCTCCAAAATCTATAGCTGTAATAGGTGCATCTGACAAGCAGGGAAGTGTTGGTCGTGCTATTACATCTAACATTATGAACGGTTACAAGGGAATAGTCTATCCAATTAGTCCAACTAGGGAAACAGTCTTTGATCAAAAAGCATACAAAAGTGTTCTCGATGTTCCTGATTCCATTGATCTAGCGGTTATAATCACAAAAAACACAATAGTTCCTGTGGTTCTAGAGGAATGCGGAAAGAAGAAAATCAAGGGCGCCATTGTAATCACTGCAGGATTCAAGGAAGTAGATGAAGAAGGGAAAAAACTAGAACAAAAACTGAAAGATATTGCGACTAAATATGGTGTAACCTCAGACCATGATGAATTCTACCTTTCTAAAAATAACTCCTAAATCAGGTAAAATTGCTCTAGTATCTCAAAGCGGGGCTATTTGTGCTGCACTTGTAGAAGATGCTAGCGCACAAGGAATTGGGTTTTCTGCCGTAGTTAGTATGGGAAACAAAGCAGACATGACAGAAATTGACATACTAAAAATGCTAGCAGACCATGAGCAAACCAAAGTAATTGTAATGTATCTTGAAGACATGGGCGACGGTCAAGAATTTCTTAAAGTTTGTAAACAAATTACAAAAAATAATAAAAAACCCATTTTAGTTTTGAAATCAGGCCGAAGTCCAGAGGGTGCAAAAGCTGCAATGTCACATACTGGAGCATTGATGGGTTCAGATGAAATCTATGATGCTGTGATTAAACAATCAGGTGCTATTCGAGTTGATACTATGGAAGAACTTTTTGATTATGCCACAGCGTTTTCTAAACAGCCTCTTCCCACCGAAGGTGATCTTGTAATTGTTTCAAACGCAGGCGGTCCAGCAATTATTTCAACTGATTCATGCTCAAAACTTGGAATCAAAATGGCAAAGATTGAAGAGATTAGACCAAAAATAGATGCAGTTATTCCGCCTTGGGGTAGTTCAAGAAACCCAGTTGACATAGTAGGTGATGCAGATTTTAATCGATTTGAAAACGTTTTGAACGAAGTTCTTGCGCACAAGAATGTTGGTTCTGTAATATCTATGTGTACACCTTCTGCGACATTAGATTATGATAAACTTGCAGAAGTAATTGTAAAAATGTCTAAAAAATACAAAAAGACAATGCTTGCAAGTTTAATGGGCCTAGATGAAGGAATAACTAATAGGGAAATTCTTGCAAATGGTGATGTACCATATTATACATATGCAGAAGGCTCTATTCGTGCACTAAAGGCAATGCTTAGATTTGCTGATTGGATCAAAACCCCTGAAGGTAATATAGCAAAATTTGATGTTGATAAGGAAAAAGCCAGTAAAGTATTTGATAAAGTAAAGGAAGAAGGAAGAACCAACCTTCTTGAAGAAGAAGGACTTGAAATTTTAAGTGCATATGGGTTTCCTCTTCCCAAAAGTATTCTTGCAAAGACAGAAGATGAAGCTGTAGAATCTGCAAACAAGATTGGGTATCCTACAGTCATGAAGATTGCTTCTCCTCAAATAGTCCACAAATCAGATGCTGGTGGTGTCAAAGTAAATCTTTCAAGTGACAAGGAAGTTCGTGACGCATTCAAGGTAATTGTTGATAATGCCAAAAAATATGATAGTAAAGCCGAAATCAAAGGAGTTTTGATTGTTGAGATGGTTAAAGGTGGCAAGGAGATGATAATTGGCTCAAAACTTGAACCTGGTTTTGGTCCTGTTGTGATGTTAGGAATGGGCGGCATTTATGTTGAAATATTAAAAGATGTAACGTTTCGACTAGCACCATTCACTGATCAAGAGGCAAACGATATGATTTCTTCTATTAAAACTAAAAAATTGCTAGAGGGTGTGAGGGGCGAGAAGCCTTCTGATGTGGAAAAACTTTCCGAATGTATTCAAAGATTGTCACAGCTTGTTACCGATTTCAGAGAAATTAAAGAACTTGATATGAACCCGGTATTGGTAATGGAAAAAGGTGAAGGCTGTAAGATATTAGATGTGAGAATTGGCATCTAAATTAGCTAGAGCTATGACTGAAATATTTTTAGAATTTTTATAAAAGAACATAGTAGTTAAGATATGCAAAAAACAGTGAAACCTATCAGAACTGGTGAAGAATATATTCAAAGCCTGAAAGGTCGTAATCTCAAAGTTTACTTGTTTGGTGAGCTGGTCAAGGAACCTGTTGACCATCCAATCATTCGTCCTTCAATAAACGCAGTTGCAAAAACTTATGATCTTGCTGTTGAAGAAGAAGATCTTGCATCAGCAAAGTCATCTATCACAGGAGAACGAGTCAATCGTTTCTTACACATTGTTGAAAGTGCACAAGATGTAGTTCTACAAAACAAAATGCAGAGAAAGCTAGGTCAACTAACTGGAACTTGCTTCCAAAGATGCGTTGGCATGGATGCGCTAAACTCACTTCATTCTACCACGTTTGAGATGGATGAAAAGCATGGAACAAAATATCATCAAAGATTGTTAGAATTTATAAAAATGGTTCAGCATGAGAATCTGGTAATTGGTGGGGCCATGACTGATGTCAAGGGTGACAGAAGCAAGGGACCATCTGAGCAAGAAGATCCTGACCTGTTTCTCCGCATTGTAGAAAGAGATGACAAGGGTGTTTACATTTCTGGCGCAAAGGCTCACCAGACTGGCTGTATTAACTCTCATTGGATGATTGTAATGCCGGCCGTAAGATTGACTGAAGCCGATAAAGACTATGCAATTGTTGGTGCCATCCCAGTAGATGCCCCAGGAATAACTTACATCTACGGCAGGCAGTCATGTGATACAAGAAGTATGGAACCTGGCGATATGGATCAAGGTAACTCTCAATTCTCTGGTCAGGAAGCAATGGTAATCTTTGACAAAGCTTTCATTCCAAATGAATTCATCTTCATGGACGGTGAGTACGAATTTGCATCTATGCTAATTGAGAGGTTTACCTGCTACCACAGACGAAGCTATGTTTGTAAGACTGGTGTAGGTGACGTTCTTATCGGTGCTGCGGCTTCTATAGCAGACTATAACGGTGTACCTAAAGTTTCTCACATAAAGGATAAACTAGTTGAAATGACTCATCTAAACGAGACAATCTATGGTACGGGAATTGCATCATCGTATCAATCTCAAAAGATGAAGTCTGGTGTTTGGCAAAACGACGAGATGTTAGCAAACGTGTGCAAGCACAACGTTACACGCTTCCCTTATCAAATAGGCAGATTTGCTCAAGACATTGCTGGTGGACTGATGGTTACACTGCCATCGGAGGCAGAATTTAGAAGTCCAGAAACAGGACCGTTACTCAAAAAATATCTGAAGGGACGAAAGGGCGTTGATGTTGAAAACAAAATGAGGATTTTACGTTTGATTGAAAACATGACCATGGGTAGAAACGCTGTAGGTTATCTTACAGAATCAATGCATGGAGCTGGCTCACCACAAGCTCAAAGAATTCAGATTGCACGACAGATGCAACTTGGTTACAAGAAAAAACTTGCAAAAAATCTTGCAAAAGTTCAAGAGGAGGGTGAGAAAACCCTTGAAAATTCAGACTACTTTAACCGAGTTTTCAAACTAGACGATTCTAAAGAATAACATTATTCTTTACTTTTTTCTGATTCTTCTTCCTTATCTTGAAAAAATTCTGGTATGTTTTCTTCTGACTTGGTATTTTCTTTATCAAGTTCTTCGGCGTGTGCTTTCTCTCCACTAACAAAATCTTTAGATTGAACATATTCGTCATCGTTTGATAGATCATCTATTTTTTCATTTGGTGGCAGTTCATCAGAATCACTAAATGCAAGTTCTTTTTTATTTTTGTTTTTTAAGATTTGTTTAACCACCATGATTCCAACAATAACAACAATTATGATATAGTTTATCGGTGGCTGTAAAATTTTTGTAATATATCCTACTTGGGGTAGGATATGAATAACTGTTCCAGTATACTCCTTTTCAGTTATGGGAAAATCTGTTCCTGGTATTGATGACTGATTATTATCACCTTTTGTTCTCAATGTTTTCGGGTCATCATCAACTACTGCAACTACCCTATGTGTGATCCTTCGGTCTGTCAAACACAATAATATCTCCAACCTTAACGTCTTCAAATGGTTGATTTCCGGTAATAACTATAATATCGTACATCTTTAATTCTGGGTACATACTTCCGCTGGAAACTACGTAGAATGGATTTGATGCACCAAAATAAACTTGAAGACCAATCCAAATTACAGCAATAGCGACAGCTACAATTATGACGTCTCTTACTATACCTTTAATCGAGCCTGGAGCCAAGTCAAATTTTTTCCTTTATGATGATAAGATAAATCTTGCCTAAATTGCAGTACCACAACTTTCACAGAACTTGGAATCTAGTTTATTATCAAAATTACAGCTTGGGCATTTCAATCCTTGTTGCACGGATGTACTGCTTGCAGTAGGCGTAGAATCTCCAAGCAAAATAACCTCACCAACTTTTTTTATTCTCTGCCAACTGATACTTACATCATCGCCCTGATTATCAGTCATTACCAGAATAACTGTATTATTAGAATCAACACCAACTTGTTTTGCTATTCCTATTTTTTTTGCATTTTCATCATACACAGACATTCCTGGAATTGCACTAAATGTTGAGACAGTCGTTTGGGTTTCCTGCTGTATACTGGATCCTAATTCACTAAACAGATCATCACCCTGTTGTTCAGTGTCATGTGTTGCTTCCTCGATTATAGATCCCTTATCATCAAGCGGTTTTGCAAAACCAGCATCACCTAATTCATCTGACTTCTTGAATTCTCTATATTCTGCAATGATAGAACTACATGCTGTACAAAGA
>JYMV01022876.1_pt1 | contig 21383 bp, 21 predicted proteins | sample 338911 | NCBI WGS metagenome assembly JYMV01 (sample SAMN03354496, study PRJNA234377) | hydrothermal vent metagenome | biome: Deep sea; feature: Hydrothermal plumes at the Eastern Lau Spreading Center, Western Pacific Ocean; material: Seawater | place: Tonga | collected 2009 | depth 2000 m m
CGCGTTTGTCATTAGAGAAACTTATCTCGGATGGGCGCATTCAACCCGCCCGGATCGAAGACGTGGTACTGCGTTCCCAAAAAGATATCGAGCAGACTATCTGGAAAGCCGGGGAGCAAGCGACCTTCGATGTTGGAATAAGCGGTCTGGATACGGAGCTTATTAAGCTCCTAGGGCATCTCAAATACCGGTACAGCTACGGTGAAAACGTACTGAAACACTCTGTGGAGGTTGCTCTGCTGTCGGGTATGCTGGCTGCTGAAGCCGGCGCCAACGTAGAGGTAGCCAAAATGGGTGGGTTACTACACGACATCGGCAAGGCCCTGACCCACGAAATCTCCGGACCCCATGCTGAAATAGGCGCGGAAATTGCTCAGAAGCATGGTATCAACTATAGCTCCTACCGAGGGATTCTCGAGCATCACGACGACGAGCACGAGACCATCGAGTCTTTCTTGGTGGCCAGCGCCGATGCGATCAGCGCGTCCCGGCCCGGGGCTCGCAAAGAGTCCTTGGAACTCTATGTTAAGCGGCTTAAGGACTTGGAACAGGCTGCCGCCGGCTTTAGCGGTGTGGAGCGGGTTTTCGCGATTCAAGCTGGCCGTGAGGTAAGGGTTATGGTGAAGCCGGAGGACATGGACGACGTCGAGTCGGCCTCGCTGGCCCGCAACATAGCCCGTAAGGTAGAGGAAGACCTGGTCTTTCCCGGGCAGATCAAGGTAACGGTTATCCGGGAGACCCGCAACGTGGAATTCGCTAGGTAGACTACGATTCCGCCAGTTGCGAAAGCGTTGCGGCCGGCAACCAACCGAACGATCAAGGTAGACTTGGATGAGGGGACCCAAGAACCGAAACTTGGGTCCCTTCAAGCTATATTGATGATTTGATTTCCGGGCTGGTTTCCAGTTCAGCTTCCGGATCGGATATCTCCAGGGGGAAATCGGTTTTGCGTATCCTTATGATTGGGGACATAATCGGCAAACCCGGCAGGCGGGCGGTGCGAAGCATCCTGGGGGACCTGCGCCGGGAACATAGCATCGATATGGTGATTGCCAACGGAGAAAACGTGGCCGGGGGATTCGGAATCACATTGGACACGGCCTATGAACTGTTGGAAAGCGGGGTCGATGTCATCACCTCAGGGAATCACATCTGGGACCAAAAAGAAATAATCCCTCACCTGGATGAAGGTTTGCCCATTCTACGTCCGGCCAACTATCCTGACGCTCCGGGCCGGGGTTACTTGATCCAAGAAGACGTCATGGTTATGAACCTGATGGGCCGGGTCTTCATGCCCGCCTTGGACTGCCCATTCCGTACCGCCAGCCGGTTGCTGAAAGAATCCGGTAGGGAAGACGTTCCCGGGGTTATCATCGTCGACTTCCATGCCGAGGCCACATCAGAGAAGCAAGCGATGGGTTGGTATTTGGACGGCCGGGTTAGCGCGGTTTTGGGTACCCACACCCACGTGGGGACCGTGGACGCCCGGATCATGCCCAAAGGGACGGCATATCTGTCCGATGTGGGAATGACCGGCCCGGTGGACTCTGTTATTGGCAGCGAACCGGAAGATGTTCTGACCCGTTTTCTCACCGGCATGCCCCACCGGCTGGCCGTAGCCGGCGGCCCGGTGAAGATGAACTCGGTCCTGCTGGATATTGACACTGAAACTGGACGGGCGCGATCTATCGAACGCCTGGACATTATGGAGAGCTAGAATGAGCGCCCTGGTTGACTTGCACCTTCACACTACCGCTTCAGATGGACGGTTGTCTCCGGCCGAACTGGTCCGGCTATTGGCCGAGCAAGGATTGAAGCAGGTGGCCATATCGGACCACGATACCACCGAAGGGCTGGAAGAAGCCTTCGCCGCAGCAAAGGAATTTCCGGACATGCGGATAATACCCGCCATTGAGTTGAGCACGGATATCCCCGGCGATGAGGTCCATATGCTCGGCTACTTCCTTCGGCATGAAGATGAAGAGCTACAAACGATCTTGCGCCAGTTTCGGGCAGGCCGTTTGGAACGAGGCCGGATGATTGTCGAAAAATTGGCCACTCTGGGCATTCATGTCGAGTGGGAAAGAGTTCAGGAGATCGCCGGGGAAGGGGCGGTGGGGCGCCCCCATATCGCCCTGGCGATGGTGGAAAAAGGTTACTGCAAAGAACCCAAAGACGCCTTCCCGGAATACCTGGGACGCAACGGTCTGGCGTACGTGGAGCGGTCTAAGATGACGCCACCGGAGGCCGTGGAGATGCTGATCCGGTTTGGAGCGGTACCGGTGCTGGCTCACCCAGCTTACCTGGTGAACATGGAGTCGACGATCGCCGATTTAGCCGAAGCGGGCATCTTGGGCCTGGAGGTCCATTACGCCCAATTCAGCCCGGAAACGGTGGAACAACTTGCCCGCTTGGCATCTCAACATGGGCTGATTCCTTGTGGTGGCAGTGACTATCACGGCCTGGGGAACGAGGGAGAGCCACTTCCCGGCACATTAGGACCGCCTTTGGAGACTGTGGAACTGCTGGAGCAGGCGGCGGAAAAGATCGCCGCGGCCGCCGGAAGACAGGCGCGAGTCACCGCCGAATGATGCCGATGGAATTAGTAGGTCTATACGTCTTTTCATATCTGATAGGTTCAATTCCCACCGCTTATTTGATCGGCAGGCTGGTCAAGAATGTGGATATCCGCGACTACGGCAGCGGCAACGTGGGCGGATCTAACTTGTCGCACCACGTCGGCAAAAGATGGACCGTGCCTCAATGCATATTGGACATTTTGATCAAGGGATCTGTTCCCATATGGATCGGGTTGTATGGCCTGGGCCTCGACCCGACAGCGCCGTTGCTGGTGGTGGTGCCCCTGCTGGCCATCTTAGGGCACAACTGGAGTATCTACTTGAAATTCCAGGGAGGCCGAGGCATCGCCGTGGTTTTTGGCAGCCTTCTGGCATTGGCCCCGCTGCTGTTGGCAGCGTTTGCAATAGTTGCGCTGGGTGGCTGGGCAATCACCAGAAGCGCCGGGGTTTGGGTATTGATCTCCCTTCTAATGTTGCCCCTGTGGGTAATGCTAATGCCTTCGTGGGCTATCGTGGGTGGAGACCGGTTAGTGATAAGTTGGTTTTGCGGTGGGTTGGTGGGGCTGGTTGTTCTGAAGCGGTTGTTATCAAATTGGACTCCCCTTTACAAAGGACTACCCAGAAAAAAGGTTTTGTTTAATCGCCTTTTTCGGGACCGGGATATTGACGACCGGACCGAGTGGGTCGAGACCGGGCGCACCGAGACTCGATTGGAGCGGCCGACCGAAGCCTAGCACCAGATGAACGGGATATTGTTGAATCAACATGAACATGAATCAATCACAACAAGAGGAATTGAGCCAAGAATCGGTGAACTACTGCTATTGGCATCCCGATGTTGAGACCGGGTTGTCATGCAGCCAGTGCGCAAAGTCCGTCTGTATCAACTGCATGGTCCAGGCCCCGGTTGGCATCCGCTGCCGCGAGTGCGGTAAATCGGTCAAGATGCCGACCTACGACATTCAACGCGGTTACTACGCTCGAGCCGTTGGGGTAGGTGCTGGGGTGGCGATTGGCGGCGGCCTGATGTGGGCGCTGGTCAACTTTGTCAACTTCAATTTCATTGGCTTCCCGTATTTTGCGTCGCTGATCGGAGTCGCTATCGGCTACGGCGCGGGAGAATTGATCAGCCGGTCCGTCAACCGAAAGCGGGGAACCGGACTCGCTTGGATAGCTGGCTTCTCGGTGGTAGGAGCCTTCTGGGTGAGTTGGCGTCTGGCACTCTTCCTGGGATTACCTTCTTTCGGCCCTTTGGTTCTGTTATTCGTCGGCTTCGGCGTCTACACCGCTGTTAAGAGGGTCCGCTAACTCCTGCCATAGGGTCTGGACCGTCTCCGTGATAACCCCTCCATCGAAACCGCGGCGCTGCAAGAGGGACCAAAGGCGTTGCCGGAACTGAGTGAACCCCTCTCCGGCCAACCTCATGGCCAAGCTATGGCCGGCACGGTAGGCGTTCCCCGGCCCGTCGAAATCCTCCAAAGCTTCCCTGATCGTTTCCTCCGACACCCCCTTACCCAATAGCTCCTGGCGCAACAATCTCTGTCCTCTTGGACGCCGGCGCTCCCGGCTGCTGCGCCACTGGCGGGCGAACGTGGCATCGTCCAGGTAGTCTTGTTGTGTGAGGGCGGCGATTACACGGTCGATGACCTGGGAATCGTAGCGTGGACTCAGCCGGCGCCGCACTTCGGCCTCGCTGCGCCCCCGATAACCAAGGAGCCGCAAAGCGGCGCTCCTAGCGGCCAGATAGTCGGGGTTTCGGTCTGAAGCGCCATCAAGTGGGCTGGGCGCTTGAGGCTCCCCAACCTGTCCAGGATCCCAGTCAGAGTTGGTCATTAATGAACCTAAGAAGCCCCTTCGCTGAACAACGACTGTCCAGCGAAGGGGCCTGCACAGAATCTTCGTGGGCAGGGGCTTTTACTCCTCTGCGTCCGGTTCCGTAACATTGGGGATGGCGTATTCGTTGCCGGTTGCTAACGATGCCGCCTCGTCGGCGGGGACTTTGTCGGCGGGAACTTGGTCCGCCGGGCCTTCTTCGGGCTTAGCGGTAGTATCTCGGATCCTAGCCTCGACGGAATCAGCGATTTCCGGATGTTGCGTCAAGAATTCCTTGGAGTTTTCCCGGCCCTGGCCCAATCGTGTTTCCCCGTAGGAGTAGAAGGCGCCCGATTTCTTGATGATGCCCTGGGTGGTCCCCAACTCCAAGAGGTCGCCCATCCGGCTGATGCCCTGGTTGAACATAATGTCGAACTCGGCAACGCGGAATGGAGCCGCTATCTTGTTCTTGACGATGCGGGCCCGTACCCGGTTGCCTATTACCTCGGACCCTTGTTTGATGGATTCCACCCGCCGAAGGTCGATGCGGACTGAGCTGTAAAACTTGAGGGCACGTCCTCCGGGGGTGACTTCCGGGTTCCCGTAGGAAATGCCGATCTTTTCACGCAGCTGGTTGATGAAGATCACGGCGGTGCGGGAGCGGTGGATCGCCGAGGTCAACTTACGAAGTGCCTGGGACATCAGCCGGGCTTGTAGGCCCATGTGGGAATCGCCCATGTCCCCTTCAATCTCTGCCTGGGGCACCAAAGCGGCCACGCTGTCGATGATGATTGAGTCTATGGCGCCGCTGCGAACCAATTGCTCGGTGATGTCTAGAGCCTGCTCGGCGCTGTCCGGCTGGGCAATGAGTAGGCTGTCCACGTTCAAGCCGCAATGTTCGGCATAGACCGGGTCCATGGCGTGTTCCACGTCTATATAGGCGGCAAGGCCCCCTAATTTTTGTGTTTCGGCCATTATGTGGATGGCCAACGTGGACTTGCCCGCCGACTCGGCTCCGAAGATTTCGGTTACCCGGCCACGGGGAATTCCTCCGGCGCCCAGTGCCACGTCAAGAGCCAGGGAGCCAGTTGGAATCACTTCGGTTGCTAGCCGCTCGGCCGCTTCGCCTAACCGCATCACGGCACCTTTGCCGTAGTCTTTTTCAATGTGGGCTAGAGCAATCTCAAGAGCTGCCTGCTTGTCTTTGTCGTTGTTTGTAGCCATCATCCCTCCATCCTGCCTGGAATATTGGTGCATATTAGCACAGGCGTTCTGGTATCTACAAGAGTCGAATGTCAGAGCTTTTTGGAGGAGGACTATACTGCTTGAATGCCAACTGCGGGAATTGGATCAGATGCTTCCGGGCCAACCGGCCCGAGACTAAAATTCTCAATTCCCGCCTTTGAAGCCGATGGTCGCTTGGCCGTTCTCAACGATCACGGGGGTGACTCTTTCGCCGCCGGTTAGGCTGAGAAGGTCGTCGATCTTGTCCTTTTCCTTGGAAACATCTATTTCCACGAAAGATACACCGCGGTGCCGATAGTCCATTTTGGCGGCCTGCGAGTAGGCGCAGTCTGGGTGGGTGTAAATAGTAACCGTAGTTTCGCTGGATTGGGTCACGGCAGACTCCCTTAGAATCAGATTGGGTATGGTCTTATTGTAAGGTCGCATGCCAGGATGTTCAACGAGATAAACGGTCGATGGCCCTGATTTTCGTGGTATGCTTTTTGGGAGACACTTTAGAGAAGCTTCAACTCCCTCTGGCCAATCTTCCGGCTCTTGTACAGGGCCGAATGGGCCACATTGAGCGATTATGCCGTCCACCGACCGATTGCTAGCCGAACTTGGCGAGTTGCTGACGGAAAATGCCGTCGGCGTGGGTCGTTTGACTCCCAGACCCAGGGGCGGAAGGTTGACTGGGGATCCGAGGCGGGCTCTGGAACAGACGTTGGCCTTCCTTGAAGACACTCCCTCTTCCCTGGGCTGCTTGGTTTACGGCAATGGTTGCTTTGCCGTGGGGCGATACACCGATGCGGCCGCAGTTTATCAAGGCATCTTGACGCTCCAGCCCGATGACCTAGACGCCAGGTTTAATCTGGGCCTGACCCATCTCCGGCTTAAGGATTCCCAGCGGGCGGTAGAGGACCTGAATCTGGTACTTGCCCAGGATCCTTCAATGGCCGAAGCTCACTATCAACTGGGAAACGCCTACGACGATATGGGCGCAGGGGAATTGGCCCTGACAGGGTACGAACAAGCGAAAGCTTTGCAGCCCGGCTACTTGCAGGCCATCTATAACAAGGGCGTGGTTCTGGCCAAGCTGGGCCGGCATCGGGAAGCGGTAGTGGAGTTCGACCAGGCGGTTGCCCTCCGGCCAGGTTTGTCCAACGCCTACATGAATCGGGGAGCTTCCCTGGACGAGCTGGGGCGGCATCAAGACGCGATCAACGACTATACCGCGGCTATCGAATGCAACCCCGAAAACGCCGACGCCTATTTCAATCGGGCCCGAACCAATTATTACCTGGAAAATATGGAGGACACCATTGAGGATTATTCCCAGGTTCTGAACCTCACCCCCGATGACGCGGAGGCTTACAACAACCGTGGTCTCGCCTTCGACGCCTTGGGCGATTATGACCGGGCTCTGGAGGATTACGGTAGGGCCGTAACCTTGCGGCCGGATTTCGCCGAGTCACTTAGCAATAGAGGAGCGGCTTCGGAGGCCCTGGGGAAAACGGAGGAGGCGCTGGACGACTACCTGGCGGCCTTAACAGCGGCACCCAACTTCGCGGCCGCTCACTACAATGCCGCCAGGCTATACGCTCAATTAAGGGATGTTGATAAATGCCTTCCCCACTTGGAAAAAGCGATGCGGCTGGTCCCGGAACTGCGCTCGGATGCCGACGAAGATGACGAATTGGGCTGGGTCTTGAAGCTACGCCGGCTTAAGCAAGAGCGGGGAAGCGGTACCGGAGAGGCCGGCGCCTAGCGGTTCTCCGGCGCGGCAGGACCCAGGTCTGGTTCCGCATCCAGGTCGAGTTCCAACTCCAGGTCGAGGAGTATCTCTTCCTCTCCTGGAAGGCTCAGTCTGCGCCGGCGGGCAATGTTACTGCGGATGAGGACCAATCCGGCCAGAACGGTCAGTCCTAAAACCAGATCGCGGTCCATCTGATAGTAAAGGCTCAGACCGGTCAAGACGACATAACAGGCAGCGATTCCCCAAGATGAGCGCCAGATCGATCGCCGCATCAGCAGAATCACCGCTATTCCGGTAGCCACACTCAGTGGAGCCAGGCTCGGCATAAGTGCCAGAGTTACGCCCATGAGGGAGGCCATCCCGTCTCCGCCACGAAACCCGGCGAACAAGGATTTCCAGTGGCCGATGATCGCGGCTGCCCCCACCAATAAAATCAGGAGACCGGGAACGTCCAGCAACTGGGCGATAATGATTGCGGCCGAACCCTTGGCCACATCCCCGATAAACACCAGCGAGCCTGTACGGTGGCCGACGTTCCAGAATACGTTGGCCGTACCGGCCATGTTGCTGCCGGTGGAGAAAATGTCCACTCCCCGCAACCGCGCCGCAATCAGCGCGAAGGGGATTGAGCCTAAGAGATAGCCGACCAGAACGGCGGCGATAACCTTTTGAATTATTACGTAGTCTATGGGCACTGACCTACCATCACCTGGATGCAAAATCGGCTGGAACTAGTGTGGTCCTCTCTTAGATACTACAGCAGCCAGACCTCAAGGGGAATAGGCAATGGCCTCGATTCCGGCGTCCATTCTGACCACGGCAAGTTCGAACATGGTCCAATCCGCCAAGGGGCTAGGAGGCCAATCACAAAGGCCCTAAGGCTCCGAATTAATGCAAAGGCCTCGGGGATTTCCCCGAGGCCTTTGGTTGCTGCCTCAGACTGTTCGACTGGTAGGGGCAATTACCGGCCGTATCCGCCTAATGGAAGCTGGGCGCTCTAGTATACTTCAGATGCCGCGGCCCGAGATAAGATGCATGCAAGCTCGGCGCCCGCGCTAACGCAGCGGTAATATTCTTGAATGGTGAGAAGTATGGTGGGTAACACGAATCCCCTTCCCCTGTTCGGCATGGTTGTTCTGGACCTGTCTCAGATATTGGCGGGTCCCGTGTGCGGGATGATGCTGGCCGACATGGGGGCCGACGTGATCAAGGTGGAGAAGCCCGACGGGGGCGACGACAACCGCCGGGCGGGACCTCCTTTTATCGGTGGGCAGGGCGCGGGGTTCATGGCCGCTAATCGCAACAAGCGCAGCTTGGCCTTGAATCTACGGGACGAGTCAGGACGGCAGGTGTTTGAAAGGCTGCTGGAACGGGCCGACGTGGTGGTGGAGAACTTCCGCCCAGGTGTGATGGAGCGCCTTGGTATCGGCTACGAGCGCCTCTCAAAATTGAAACCTAGCTTGATCTACTGTTCTATTTCCGGCCACGGCGGCACCGGCCCTTATAAAGACCGGGGCGGGTTCGACCTGATAGCCCAAGGTATGAGCGGCCTCATGAGCATCACCGGGGTCCCTGACGGCGTGCCGGTGAAGGTTGGTGTCCCCATCACCGATATTTCGGCGGGCATCCTGGCGGCCAACGGTGTCTTGTGCGCTTATATCCACGCCCAAAAGACGGGCCAGGGGCAGTTGGTTGACACATCCCTCCTGGAGGCGGGTATCGCTTACACCATATGGGAATCGTCGGGATATTTTGCCGACGGGGAGATACCCGGTCCTCTAGGGTCGGCCCACCGGGTTTTGGCCCCCTATCAAGCTCTGCGGACCAGCGACGGCTACATCAACATCGGTGCGGCCAATCAGCGTACGTGGGAGCAGCTTTGCCGGGCCATCGGCCAGGAAGAGTTAATCGAGGACCAGCGATTCAAGGAGCCGGGAGACCGCAAAGCAAGGGAGGGGGAATTGGCCGATTTACTGGAGGAAACTTTCAGAGGGGAGTCCACCGCATACTGGTTGGAAGCCTTTGAGAAAGTTGGCATGGTAGCCGGGCCGATCAACGACATCTCTCAAGTTTATGAGGACCCTCAGGTCATCGCCAGGGAGATGAAGGTGGACCTGGAGGATCCGGACCTGGGCACATTACATAACATCGGCATTCCAGTAAAACTGTCGGCCACGCCGGGCCGCATCCGCCGCCGGGCCCCGATGCTGGGCGAGCATAGCTGGGAAATATTGACCGAGTCGGGGTTCGCGGAAAAAGAGATTGAAGAGCTATTCGGCTCCGGCGTCGTAGTTGATGGGCGCAGTTGATGCATAGAGTTCACACGCGATGTAGCGTGAGTGCATGACGTTACTATCGCCAGCCGCGCTAGCCCGTTTGGCTGGAAACGCTCCGTGGGCCGCTTCGCTCCATTACCGGGATTTCAGGCTGTTATGGGCTTCCACCCTGCTGTATTCCCTGGGCACCGGCATGGAAAACGTGGCTGTGGGTTGGCTGATCTTCGACATCACCGGGTCGCCGTTCATGGTGGGCGTGGCCTCGGCGGCCAGGATGGCGCCCTTCTTCTTTCTGGGGCTTCTTTCGGGAGCGATGAGCGACAGGCTAAACCGCCGGGGATTCCTGATCGCCATCAATCTGATCGGCGCGATCGTGGCTGGGGTCATGGCCCTTATGCTCCTGACCGGCGAGACACAGGTTTGGCCGGTCATTGGGTTGGTCGCGGCTGGCGGGTGCGTTCTGGCATTCGCCCTCACGACCAGACAGGCCTATACCTACGATATCGTTGGCCCTTCGCACGCGCTGAACGGTCTGTCATTGGCTGCCATCGCCATGCAGGCGGGAGGGATCGTTGGTTCCTTGGCGTCAGGCGCGCTGATAGGAGCTTTCGGTCCTGGCTGGCAGTACCTGGCCGTGGGGGCCAGCTATTTCGCGGCCACCGCCGTGCTGCTCGCCACCGGTCCAATAACCACGGCGATTAACGTGCATCGCGAGTCCATCCTTAAAAACCTGACCGGCTACTTTCGAATCATCAGGGAAAACCGTATCTTGCTGGCGCTGATGTGCCTCGCCTCCATCACCGAAATCTTTGGATTTACTCACATGACGCTGCTCCCGGTGTTCGCCAAAGAGGTATTGTTTGTGGGACCGGTGGGTCTGGGAGTCATGACCGCCGTGCGGCAGGGTGGCGGTTTGATAGGACTGGCTCTGCTGGCCAGCCTGCGAGATTACCGGCGGAAGGGCATGCTGATGTTCGTGATTGCCGGGGCCTTTGGATTGGCACTGATGGCCTTCTCGGTGTCGTCTAACCTGTTGTTCTTCCTGGCGGTCTTGGCCGTGGTCAATGCTTGCGCCATGGCCGTGGACACTCTGTACAAGACATTGATGCAGGAAAACGTGGCTGAAGAAGAGCGGGGCCGCGCCATGGGATCCTGGGTCCTGAGCATAGGGACAGCCCCGGTGGGGCACCTGGGTGTGGGCGGGCTGGCGGGTTTCCTGGGAGCTCCGGGGGCGCTGTTGGTGAACGGAGGTGTCTTAGCAATCGTAAGCCTGGCTGCTGCCATTGGTCTACCCAGGCTTAGACGATTGCCGTGATCCGCTCTACGCGGAGCGTTGGTGAGTATCGGCCTACGTATCCCGCCAAGGCAACCCGTCGGTCTGCCGCAGGAAGTCGGCGATGAGGGCTGGGTTGGCGGCGATGATTCCGGAGGTCTGCAGGTTCGCGGGTTTTCCTTGTCTGTCGACTATTTGGCCACCGGCCTCGCTCACCTGAACAAGTCCGGCGACGATATCCCAGGGCGATAAGGAATTGTGGAAATACATGTCAACTCGTCCGGCGGCCGCGTAGGCGACACCCAGTCCCGCCGACCCCAACAAGCGAAGGCTTAACAGATCGGGCCAGATCGATCGAATCATGTCGATGGCCAGCCCAGCTTTCTCATTCACTTGTCCCAGGTCGCAACATAATAGCGCTTCACTTACCGCCGGTCTTTCAGAAACTGAGATCCGTTCGCCGTTAAGAAATGCTCCCTTGCCCCGTTCCGCCGAGAATAACTCATCAACCATGGGGTCGTAGGTTACGCCCAGGACGGGGTAGTCGCCTTTGGACAGGGCGACGATGGTGCAGAAGTGGGGGATACCCATGGCGAAGTTCCGCGTGCCGTCGATCGGATCGACTACCCACTTGTAAGGCGAGCCTGTGGTAACGGGCTGGGATTCTTCGGCAAGGATACCGAAGTCAGGGAATTCCCGGTGAACCAGTTCTAGGACTGCTTTCTCCACCGCGACATCCACGTCGGTGACGATGTCGTTTCTTCCCTTAAAGCTGACCTGCAACGTGGAATTGAACCGGTCGCGAATCATTCCTCCCGCCAACCGGGCAGCTTCCAGAGCAACGTCCATGGCGGACCTGCCGGAGGTGGACAAGGGTAATTGTTCAGAGGGGGTCTGAGTCATCCCGCGAAAGTCCTTACGCCGTCAGCGACTGTCGCTGAAATAGCTAATGGCTGACCGCTGATAGCTGACCGCTACCTACGCCAGTCCCATCTTGGAATAAACTTCTTCGATAGTTTTCTGGGCTATTACCCTGGCTTTGGCCGCGCCGTCGGCCAGGATCTCTTGAACGTACCCGGGCCGCTGCTGTAAGGAGTTACGCCGCTCGCGTAGTTCTGCCAGATAGTTGTTGATGCTGGCCGCTAAGTGGCGCTTGCAGTCCACGCATCCTCGTTGGGCGGTAACACATTCATCGTAAACCGTGGTTACCTCGGCGGCGGGGCTGAAAGTCTTGTGCAGGGCGTACACGTTGCACAGGTTTGGGCGGCCTGGAATATCCCGGCGGGTGCGTTGCGGGTCGGTAAAAGCGGTCAGCACCCGCCGGGTTGTCTCCTCGGGCGTGGCGGCCAATTCCAGGTGGTTGTCCAAGGTCTTGCTCATCTTTTGCTGGCCGTCCAGACCCACTATGAGAGGGTCTTCAGTGAGGTTGGCCTGGGGTTCAGGGAAAATCTCGCCGTAACGGTTGTTGAAGCGGCGAACGATCTCCCTGGCCAGTTCCAGATGAGGCACCTGGTCTTGCCCCACCGGGACGGTATCGGCCTTGTACAGGATGATGTCGGCGGTCTGCAGGATGGGATAACCCACCAGACCGTAATTGACGGTTTCCTCCGTCTCGCTCATCTGGCGGACTTTGTCTTTGAAGGTGGGGACGCGCATAAGCCAGCCTAATGGCGTAACCATGCTTAGCAGTGAGTGCAAGGTCATAACTTCGGGGACGTGGGACTGAACGAAGACGATGCTACGTTCAGGATCGATGCCGGCGGCTAGCCAATCCAGGACCATGTCCTCGATATTCGGCCGAATCTGGGCCGATTCATCGGCGGTTTCGATGGTGGTCAAGGCGTGAATATCGACGGCACAATAGATACAATCGTACTCTTCTTGGAGCTTTACCCAGTTCTGTAACGCCCCCATGTAGTTGCCCAGATGGAGCAAACCGGTGGGACGCATCCCAGAAAAAATGACGCCCTTTTTACCTTGGGTCGGTTCCTGACGTACAACCATAGCTCGTGACTTGTGTGTTCCTTTATATCAAGATTGGAGCGCGAAATAGTCGCGGTTAGAGCCTGGGAAGTCTAGCACAATGGCATCAGAAGCATCAAGGTTCCTAAATCTTCCGGAACATTAACAGATGACGGAGGACAAGACTATGGAGGGTGGGGGGTGCCGGGTCTACAGATCGGAGAGGCCAGGCGTAAGAAGGTTATTGTTCCGGCTCCGAATCCAGCGTCCCTCCCAGTTCGGTAAGGAACGCCTCAATCTCGGGAGATAAGCTCGGCGTAGGCTCCGTTGCTTCCTCGGGCTTGCCATCTTCCGAGTCCAACTGAGCGTCGTAGTGAGCTTCCATCTGCTGAATCAGGTCTTTCAGTTCAGTGTTCCGCTCGATGGTGGCGCTCAGCTCGCGATACTGCCGCTGCCCACGGCGCACCGGGGCCAGATCTGAAGGAATCGCTTCGTAGACAGAGGACAGAACTTCAATCATGCGGGAGGCGCCGGCATAGTCCTCTTCCAGTTGCACGTATTGAGGCAGGTGGACCATGAAGTTGATGGACTCGATCTCCGAACCGTCCACTCCCTCGGACAGTAGGTTCATTATGGTGGTGGGGCCCTGGTAGTTGCTGCGGCGGACCCGGAAGTTGGCCACGGGCTTTATCTGTTTCACGTCTCCCAGAGTGCCCGTAACCAGCAACGGCCTGGTGTGGGGCACGGCATCGTACATTGCTCCTACCCGGCAGTATCTTTTGACTTTGAAATGGTGGATCAACTCCATTATGGAGTCGGTGTAATCTTCCCCGTTGGAGTGGGGCTCCAATAGGTGAAAAAACAGATAGTCCGGCCCATTTTCCGTCTTGGCGTAACGAATGATGCTGTTGGGTATCTTGACTTCGCGGCGGCCGTCAACGTTTTTCATGGTGGGCCGGTACCTGGTGAAGTCGAAGAAATTACCCGGCCGGGCCAATTTGCCCAACTCCGTGGAGCCAAGGTACCTTTCCAACCGGTTCAAGGTCAGAGTGCCGACACTTCCAACGTCCACCCAAGGGCGGATCATCGCGAAAACGTGGGGGTCCCGTAACTCGGGGACCGGCTCGTTTAACTCAAAAGCACCTATACGCATAGCTACATATTGCCAGAAAATGGGCACATTTTCAAGTCCCGTTTAGGCGCGGCTACCCTTTCTTACGATGGGATGTTATCGCAGGACACACATGGGTTGTCGATCTGGCTGGGCTAATGCCGGATTGATGTCTTGTCCACTGTGTTAGACTCGCCATTCCCCGGTTATCCATTACCGACCGAAGGATCGTGATTCATTGGATATAGCTTACCTTGGATAGCCCCAGAGAACAGCATCTAAAGGTGAGTCGGTCGCGCATCGGGCAGTTTTTGGCCGCTTTTAGATACTCCGATTTTCGCGTCCTGTGGATCTCCACGATGTCCAACCAACTTGGACAGGGCATGCAGCAGGTCCTTCTAGGCTGGCTGGTTTTCGAAATTACCGGCTCGGGAGCGATGGTGGGAGCGGTATTCGCCGCTCGGTCCGCTCCCAACCTGGTGGTGGGATTTCTCGCCGGATCGGTAACTGACCGGATGGACCGGCGGCTGCTGATCCGGGTGTCTATATTGGGGATGACCCTGGTCGCGGGGTCCATGGGGATACTGGCGATCACGGGGAATCTGCCCGTCTGGGGGCTGCTCCTCGCCACGGTGGCTCTAGGCGCCTTCCAAGCCTTTTACATGACGGCCCGGCAAGCCTATGTCCTGGACATCGTGGGCTCCGATGGTGCGCTAAATGGTATCGCGTTAATCTCCATGGCCCAAAGGGTAGGCGGAATATTCGGTGCCCTGCTTGCTGGAGGGGTTATTCAACGATGGGGACCCGGCCAAGCTTTCTTCGTGATGGGGGCGGGCTACATCGCCGGATTACTGGTGCTGTTTTGGCTGCGCCGGGCGGGAGCTTCGGTGCCGCGAGAAAGGGAGGCGCTGTGGCAAAACTTGGTGAGCTACTTCAACGCCCTCCGGTCCAACCGGGCGTTGGCCGTCTTGATGGTCACTACTGCGGCGGCGGAGGTATTCGGGTTTTCCCACCAGGTGGTGTTGCCGATACTGGCCAAAGAGGTATTGAGCGTCGGGCCGGCGGGACTGGGACTGCTAACGGCTTTCCGGTTCTTCGGTGGCGCGCTAGGGGTCTTCGCCGGCGCCGCCATGGGGCTGGTAAAGCGCCAGGGACTCTTGTTGCTGACGTTTATGGCCCTGTTCGGAGCGGGCGAGATATTGTTGTCTCAATCGCCGAACTTCTGGTCGGCCTTGGTATTCGTCACGCTGATTAACATAATGGCCACCGGAACCGACATCCTGCACCATACTTTGCTGCAGTTGAGCGTGCCCAACGACCAGAGAGGACGGGCCATGGGCGCCTGGATCGTCGGGATAGGCATGGCGCCCATGGGGCAACTGGAGATAGGTTACCTGGCCGGCCTGACCAGTTCCCGCATCGCTTTACTCACCAACGGTCTGGTGCTGGCCATCGGGGCCTTAGTCCTTGGCATAGTGATGCCCCGAATCCGGAGACTGTAAGGGAGACTGACGGAACGTGCCTAATAGGTTAGGCGTAAAAAGGACCTTGCCCAAATCGAGCATATCGCCGATGCAGCGGTCAGCTGCCGCGGCTCGCTGAAAGGGCCGGTCCTTTCGAAAACTGGTGTGAACGCGCCCTACCGTATGCCTAGGAAGATCTTCTTATTCTTGGAGATCCTGTACCGCAGGACCAGAGCCGCTCTGCGTCCGCCCGTTGGTTATTACCGGCTGGCCTTCGGTCATCGCCGCGATTTCCGCTTCCGGAGAGTTGACGGCGTGTTGGAGCACGAATTTGGCCACGTCGCGGTACAAGGGCTCGGACAAGTCGCAGCCTTTGAGGAAGGCGAAGCCCGGCTCCATCTCTTCCAGAAGGTCCTTGACCCGCATGTCGCCGTGGCGCGCCGCCAAGGCATAAGCCAAGCCCCTGGGGTCCCGGTCCATGGAAATCTCGTGCTCTTCGCCTTCCTCTACTTCAATCTCGTAATCTACCCGGTCGGCAATGGCCATAGATTCGGAGGCTTCTTTACGGTAGCCGTCCAACTCTTTCATTACCGTGTAAAGGGCCTGGACCGCCCGGCCGGCGGATTCCAGGAGATCCGGCACACGGGTCTGCTTTTCGGTAGCGGCACGCATCGATCTCTCGACAACTCTCATGGCTGAGTTTTTAGTCTGTTCCCGCTCCTGCCTTTTTTGCACCTTGGCCTTTTCCAGGCGCAGCTTAGGCGCCTCTTCGGCTACCGGTTGGAGCCGCAACAGCTCTTTTTCAGCTTCTTCAGCCTCTCTCAGTCTTGAATCCAGGGAGGAGTCAAACCCACTCAACATCACCCATCTCCTTTAGTTCGTACAGGTTGCCAGTTTGTTGATTCAGTATCTCGGTTGATTCGGGGGTACGTTTAGCAGGGGCCACAAACGTGGCATACCGGCCAAGGGAAACTTGAATAAATATTGCAGAGGTAATATACCTTGGCCGGTCCTATTGGTGCCTACGGTCTCCTGAGCGAGTTTTGAGGATTTTGGGACGCTCCGCCGATTGTTGGCCTCCGGGGAGCGCGGATAAAACGGCTCAGACCTCTGTCCCTTGACCACGAATTCATATTCCAATAGACTCGGTTTTTCCGTGATGGGCAACTACGGATGCCAAGGAATGACGAAGAAGACTAGGCAGCGGAGCAATGGATACTGAACCCCGGTTCGTGGTTGATGTGAACGTGGGGCGTCTGGCCAAGTGGCTCAGAGTGATGGGCTATGACACCCTCTTCCCCAAAGAGAACGGCGACAACCAGTTGGTGCGCATCGCATTGATGGAGAACCGAGTTCTGGTGACCAGGGACGCGGAGATCGCCCGCCGCCCGGACGCCCGGACGGGGCAGATGGAGGAGACGCTCATCGAGAAGGACGATCTGCGCAGTCAATTGAGGCAGCTGGTCCGGGATTTGGAGCTGGACCTGCCCAGCGGCTTTTCCCGCTGTGTTCGCTGCAACGAGCCCTTGCGCCCCATCGTCAAGCAGGACTTTGTAGACCGGCTGCCAACCTACGTAGTGCTGACTCAACCCAAGTTTTTCGAGTGTCAAGAATGCCGCCGGGTTTATTGGCCGGGAACCGACTGGACCAATATGATGTCCGAATTATCCCAGGTGTATCGGGAGGCGTCGTGAGCCGCAAAGCCGCTTTTATCTACGAGGAGTCCATGTCCCGCCACCAATTGCGCGGGGATCACCCCATGCGGCCGGTACGGCTGCAATACACCTTCGATCTTCTCCAGAGTTACGGGGCATTTGACCAAAACACTTCCCTGCTGGTGCCGCCGCGGCCAGCCACCGAGGAAGAACTGAGGATGCTTCATACCGCGGAATACGTAGCAGCGGTGCGGAGCTTTAGCCAGGGCCTTAGCGGGTACGAACCCGGCCGGTTCAATTTCAGCGCCCAAGGAGACAACCCCATGTACCGGGGGATGTACGATGCCGCCGCGTTGAGTTCCGGGGCATCACTGGTGGCGGCGGAGATGGTGGCCAGCAAACAGGTGGATGTGGCTTTCAACATTTCCGGTGGGCTCCACCACGCATCCGCCGGACATGCCTCAGGATTCTGTGTGTTCAACGACCCGGCTTTGGCCATCAAGTATCTGTTGGAGCGCGGTCTAAGGGTAGCGTACCTGGACATAGACGCCCACCACGGTGACGGGGTACAAGAGGCGTTTTTCGATGACGGCCGGGTGTTGACCATCTCCATCCACGAGTCGGGCCAGTACCTCTTTCCAGGCACTGGTTTTGTACCGGAGTCGGGTGTCGGGAGCGGCGAGGGATATTCGGTGAACCTACCCTTATACCCTTACACCGGCGATGAAATTTATCTCTCGGCGTTTCATGAAGTCGTTCCACCCCTGGTCAAGGCATTTGCCCCCGATGTCTTGGTGACTCAACTGGGGATCGACACTTACCACTCCGACCCGCTGACGCACCTGCAAATCACTACCAGGGGATACGTGGAGGCGGTCAAGGAGATATCCCGGTGGGGAATTCCCTGGGTGGCCTTGGGTGGCGGGGGATACGACCTTAGCGCCGTGGCCCGGTCGTGGGCGTTGGCTTATGGGGTGATGCTAGACGTCGAATGGCCCGACGATTTGCCGGCTTCTCTTCTGGAGCAAGTCGGGGGCGGGACTTTGAGGGATACCATAACCCCAAACGTTCCGGACAACGTGCGGCTAGAGGCACAAAGTTACGCCGAAGATAGCGTGGAACGCATTAAAGAGCGGGTATTTCCAACACACTCTCTGTGATATTTAGCGGTCCCATTGGGACCGCTAAATCAGGGGATTGAAGACAGTGTTAGGCCGGTGCGGCTAGTTAACTTGGTGCTCTCGGCGCAACAACTCCTTGGCCGCATCGCCAATGTTGGCTTCGATAGAATCACGCAAAGTCGAGTAAATCGCTTTGTTGATCGCGCCCATTAACCAGGCTTCAAAATTTGGATCCGTCTGATAGCTGCCTTTCAGCGTAATCAGACGCTGCAACAGACTTAGATAGTGATATTGAAGAGGCGTCAGATCCTGATCGATCCCCTCAACCACCCCTGTCATCCCGCTCTCAATCACTTCTTGGTCTGCACTATCTTGCTGTGCGCTCATTTCCTCTCCATCAGCTTAAACCTAAGGTTTGCCGGTTACGAGGTCTGAACTGTTGTCACAGTATAACAGATGTAACACCCTGGCAAATATGGTGGCAACCCCATTATTTTACCTATGCATTAGACTTCTCTGAACTCGCCTTCCACCGTGTCGTCCTCGGGCGGTCCTTCTTCCGGTGGCTCAGTGCCTTCCGGCGGCTCCTCGGTGGGGGTTTCCGCGGCTTGGCTATAGACGGCCTCTCCCAGCCTTTGCATAGAGCTATTCAAGTCCGTCATTGCAGTTTGCATCTCGGCCACGTTATTGGCCGCCAGGGCCGTTTTCAAGGTGGCGATCTTCTCTTCTACCTCGGTTTTCAGGTCCTCGGGAACTTTATCCGCGTTGTCTGTCAGTAGCTTTTCGGTGTTGTAGACCAGGGAGTCGGCCTGGTTGCGGGTTTCTATCTCGGCCCGGCGCTGTTGGTCCTCGGCTTCGTGGGCCTTGGCCTCGTTGACCATTCGCTCGATGTCTTCTTTGGAGATACCCGAGCCGGACTGAATCACGATTTTTTGTTCTTTTCCGGTGCCCTTGTCTTGGGCCGACACACTGAGGATGCCGTTGGCGTCAATGTCGAACATTACTTCGATCTGAGGTATGCCCCGGGGCGCGGGTAGCACACCGTCCAGCATAAACCTGCCGATGGATTTGTTGTCGGCGGCCATGGGCCGTTCGCCCTGTAGAACGTGTATGTCCACGCTGGTTTGCCCGTCGGCGGCAGTGGTAAAGGTCTCGTTCTTGCGGGTTGGGATAGTGGTATTACGAGGGATAAGTTCGGTCAGAACGCTCCCCAAGGTCTCCAGTCCCAGGGTTAGCGGAGTCACGTCAAGCAGGACGATGTCGCCAACGTCTCCGGCGAGAATGCCCGCTTGGATGGCCGCTCCAAGGGCCACAGCTTCGTCCGGATTTACGTTGCGGTTGGGTTCCCGGTCAAATACCGCTTTAACTTTCTCCAATACGGAGGGCATCCGGGTCATACCGCCCACGACTATCACTTCATCGATGTCGCTGGAACTCAGACCGGCGTCGTTCAAAGCCTGTTTACACGGCGCCTCTGTCCGATCGATCAAGGCGCTAACCAGTTGCTCCAACCGGGCACGGCTTAGGGTCTTAACCAAGTGAGCGGGTCCGCTGGCGTCAGCGGTGATAAACGGCAGGTTGATCTCCGTCTCAATAACGCTGGAGAGGTCAACTTTGGCGCGCTCCGCCGCATCCCGCAGGCGCTGGAGGGCCATCCGGTCTTTGCTCAGGTCGATCCCCGTCTCTTGACGGAACTCTCCGATCAGCCATTCGAGTATTTCCTGGTCGAAGTCGTCGCCGCCCAGATAGGTGTCGCCGTTGGTTGACTTCACCTCGAATACGCCGTCGCCCATCTGGAGAATGGTGATGTCGAATGTGCCGCCGCCCAAGTCGAAGACGGCGATTGTGGCTTCAGTCTTTGATTTGTCTACACCGTAGGCCAAAGAAGATGCCGTGGGCTCGTTAATGATGCGCAGCACCTCCAGGCCGGCGATGGTGCCGGCGTCCTTGGTGGCTTGACGCTGAGCATCGTTGAAGTAAGCTGGGACGGTAATCACCGCCTGAGTGATCGTTTCACCAAGTTTTGCTTCGGCGTCCTGCTTGATTTTCTGCAGGACGAAGGACGAGATTTGAGCGGGCGCGTGAGCTTGGCCAGCCATCTCCACATGGGCATCACCGCCTTGTCCCTGAACTATCTTGTAGGGTAGCCGGTTGATAGCGTTCTGCACTTCTGGGTCGTCGAATTTTCGGCCCATGAGGCGTTTGACCGAAAACAGGGTATTTTCCGGGTTTGTGACGGCCTGCCGTTTGGCGACTTGCCCCACATACCGCTCTCCGGTCTTGGCATTCACGGCAATCACCGAAGGTGTTGTCCTAGCTCCTTCGGCGTTCTCCACGATTATCGCCTCTCCGGCTTCGATCACGGCGGCTACCGAATTGGTGGTTCCAAGATCGATGCCCAGGACTTTAGCCATCTGATTTCTCCTTTCCTTGCTTGTTGTGTGACATTGATTTGAGGTTTACCGGGATACGATCACCTGAGCCGGCTGAATCACCCTATCTTGAAGCCGGTACCCGGATCGCACCACCTCTATGATGTGGCCGGCCGGGTATTCGGTACTCTCGTCGGTGCCCAGCGCCTCGTGCTCTATGGGGTTGAACAAGTCACCTACCCCTTCGATGAGTTCCACTCCTTCCGACTCCAGCAGGCTAAGTAGTTTGCGCTGAATCAGCTTGATGCCTTCCAGCCAGGAATCGGCGGCGCCGGCCTTATCCGAGTGGGAAATGGCCAGGTCCAACTCCTCTTTTACCGGTAGCAACTTGGTAATTAGGCGGGAGTTGGAGAACTTACTTAGGGAGATACGTTCCTCGTCGGCGCGGCGCCGGTAGTTGACCAAGTCCGCTTGGGCCCGCTGGGCAAGGTCCAGATTTTGGCTCGCCTCTTGCTGGGCTTCTTCCAGGTCTTTCACCAGGGCCGGAACCTGGTCCTCCAGCGGCAAGTGGCTGTAATGGCCGCCCACTGCTTCGGACTCCTCCGGCCCTTCGGGGGGTATCTGCCATTCACTGTTTTCGTTCGTCATTCACTTTTCTCTTGGAGCGATGGATGGAACCGGCAACGGCACTTCGAATCCTCGCCTTCAGTCGTCTACGGGCAGGTCCATGGCGCGGAAAAGGGCGGCAAACTCTTGCTCCACGGCCTGTTGCAGATGCG
>JYMV01046531.1_pt1 | contig 21377 bp, 19 predicted proteins | sample 338911 | NCBI WGS metagenome assembly JYMV01 (sample SAMN03354496, study PRJNA234377) | hydrothermal vent metagenome | biome: Deep sea; feature: Hydrothermal plumes at the Eastern Lau Spreading Center, Western Pacific Ocean; material: Seawater | place: Tonga | collected 2009 | depth 2000 m m
TGCTGACAACGCAACTGCGATGAGCACATTTGTTGGCGCAAACTTGCGTCGTAATCGTGCACTTGCTGGTAGAAACGATTTAGTTTACGGCGACCTTGCATATAGCCCTGAATTCTACGCAACTGTTTTCGGGCCAAAAATTGCCCAACTAGTTTTAACTACTTCATTACAAGATGGCGATACTCCACTTGTTCTTGATTCCATTAAAGCACTTTCAAAAACTGCAGGCGCAGATGCTCTGCTTCAATCGGGCTCACAGCCAATTGTTGTTGCAATGCAGTATCCAGATAGACGAGTGCAATACGAAGCCGCACTAACGCTTGCTTCAACGTTGCCTAATTCCTATTTTGAAGGCAGTTATCGAGTAGTTCCACTATTGGCATCAGCGATTCGTCAGCAGGGTGAAGAGTTTGCAATAGTCATTGGCGATAATGCCGATGTCCGCCGAGAAATTCGCGCTTTCTTGCAGTCAAATGGTTGGACGGTTGTTGGCGAAGGTGTGACTGTAGACGAAGCAATTAACGCTGCGGGCGTTGTTGCAGGAATCGATCTTGTTGTTGGTGTTGCTCGAAGTGCGGATCACGGACAACTGCTTGCAGACAATGCGGCACTCATGCCAAAAACAATGGTTAGCCCAGTGTTGTTACTTTGTGATGGCTCAGACGAACGAACTCTTGCGAATGCACTTGCAAATTCGTCGATGGTTGCTGTAACGCATATGGATAAATCAAATTCAACTCGATTGGCAATTATTGAAGACCTAATTCACCTGACAGCAGGTGGTAGATTGAGTTATGAAGAGCAAGGTGCTTTCTCATCTCGTGCACTATCCGTACTTCGAGATATTGCCCTTGCTGATTGTGTATTAGAAGTAGAAGACGCAACTGGTCCATTGATTGAAGCGCTTCGATCAGCGGATGAGGATTCGCAAGCCGTTATCGCTCAAACACTTTCGATGATCGAAAGTGCAGATGCACAAGGTACACTTATAGACGCTGCTCTTGCCAGTCGTTCTTCAGACTTGCAAGTCATGCTTCTTGACGAAGCTGCTGGCTCTGTTAGACGATGGGGAAATCTCGCAGAGGATTGGCAAGTTCTGCGAGTTATTGACCTTGCTGAAAACTCAAGTGGTTCACTTGCAGATGCGGCTGCTCGCTTAAATGGTGCGCTAAATCATCCAAACACATCTGTGATGATTTTTCTACCGTAATATAAATCTACTACATATCGATTTGCATAAAAAAACCGCCACGCAATATAGCGGGGCGGTTTAGTTTGAGCTTGATCTTTTTATTCTTGATCGTTTCCAATTGCACCACCAATAATTGCGCCAGCGCCTGCACCGATTAAAGTTGCACCAGTGTCGCCACCGATTGCCTGCCCAGCGAGTGCGCCAACAACAGCGCCAATGCCTGCGCCTTCTTGTGTTTTAGTGCAACCAGTCATTGAGATGATGATTATTGTTGAAATTGCTAATGTTGAAATAATTTTTTTCATAGTATTCGTTCCGCTTTGTTTATTCGTATCTGCGTTCTTGTTCTGCGATGTAATTGCCTTGTTGCACTCGCTCTTCTTGCATTGCTGCATCGGTTGCGAATGTCCCATTTACAATTGCATCCATGGGTTGTGTTCGTTGCGAGTTAGTTGAGGTTGTTTTAGTACAGCCAACAAAGATAGAAGCAGCAACAACGCTAAAAGCGACTTGTAATAAGAATTTGTTCATTCTTGGTATGTTAATTTTCAAGGCCGGTGTAACCACCACTTGTTTGGCTAGAAGTGGTGGTAGTAGTACCACTTCGTGTAATCGTGCCATCAGGATTCAGTGTTTCATGAATAGTCGTTCGCTGGATAGTTGAACCGTCAGCTTGTCGCTGTCGTCGTTGTCTTTGCTGTTGTTGCTCTTGATCGTTGCCAATAGCACCCCCAACAATAGCGCCAACACCTGCGCCGATTAGTGTCCCACCTGTGTCACCGCCGATAGCTTGACCTGCAAGTGCGCCGATTCCAGCACCCCAAGCTGCACCTTCTTCAGTTTTAGTACATCCAATGAGTGAAGTGGTTGCTAGTGTTGCAATTGTTAATCCGAGTAGTGATTTGTTCATTTTGAACCTCCTGTAATATGAAGTTTTCGGCGAGATTGATTTGTGTCATAAGTACAACGCATGAAACACTTAGTTTGTTTCATCTATCATGCATGATACGCTGATTATGTCAGTATTGCGGTTTAATTTTTTAAAAAAGAAGACTGGGACGGCTCCTCTCGTATATCCCGAAAACGGTACTTCAATGAGCCCGTCTTGCCCTTTTGGGCAATGGTGTAGGAATCGTCCCAGCCTGGGAGTTCGTAACTTATATATGGATAGTATGCGTCATTTCTCGAACAATGGCGAGAAAACTTCACATTATTTTGTGTTTTTTCTCTTCTTACTCAAGAAACGAACCCGCATTTGATGCTGTATAATTGTCGATTCCATGAAAATTCACGAATACCAAGCACGTCAACTTCTCGCAGATGCGGGAATCCCAGTCCCTTCAGGCACGATGGTAACAACCGTTGATGCTGCCAACGAAGCAGCAAAATCGCTGTTTGACGCTGGTGCAACTCTGCTCGTTGTGAAAGCACAAGTTCACGCTGGTGGCCGAGGAAAAGCAGGCTTTGTGAAGTTGTGCCGAACTCCAGACGAGGTTAACGAAGCGGCTACATTTATGTTTGGGAACAAAATGGTTTCAGTGCAAACAGGCCCAGAAGGTTTAGAAGTCACGAAAGTTTTAATCGCTGATGGTGTCGATATTGCGAGTGAATTTTATCTCGCAATAACAACAGACAGAGCAACGGGTGCAAACGCTTTAATCGCTTCTAGCGAAGGTGGTGTTGAAATTGAAACAGTTGCACATGAGACACCTGACGCAATCAAACATGTTCGTATAAATCCACTTGCAGGATTGCAACCATACCAAGCTCGCGAAATGGCATTCAACGTTGGTTTCACTGGGAAACAAGTTGGACAGGCAACAAACATCATGTTAAAGATGTCAAAATTAGTCGAGGAAACAGATGCATCTCTTGCAGAAATTAACCCACTAATCGTTACGCCTGCAACGGATGAACATCCAGATGGACAAGTGCTTGCCATTGATGCAAAATTTGACTTTGATGACAACGCACTATTTCGACATAAAAATTTGCAAGAGATGTTCGATCCTTCTGAGGAAAATGAATCTGAGATTAAAGCAGCACAGTTCGGGCTGAATTTTATTGCGCTCGATGGCAACATCGGTTGTTTGGTAAATGGTGCTGGTCTTGCAATGGCAACGATGGACATTATCAAAATGCACGGTGGTAGCCCTGCAAACTTTTTGGATGTTGGCGGTGCCGCAACGCTTGAAACGGTATCAGAAGCATTCAAAATTATTCTGTCTGATGACAAAGTCGAAGGCGTTCTCGTAAACATATTCGGCGGGATTATGCGTTGTGATGTGATTGCTGAGGCGATTGTGGCAGCAGCAAAAGAGGTCAGCTTCTCTGTCCCGCTTGTTGTTCGACTTGAAGGAACGAATGTGGATGCAGCACGCGATATATTAATAGCCGCTCAGTCAGAATTACCAACAATGCAAACGGCTACTGATCTTGAAGATGCAGCCGAAAAAGTTGCTAACGCAGTTTTAGTTGCAAGCGCGTAATGCTAATTCTATTTGATATTGATGGAACAATTCTTACTTCCGAGGGTGTTGGTATTCGCTCCATTGAACAAGCGGCTGGACAACTTTTTGGAAAGTCATGTTCTCTAGATGGAATTCAAGTTGGTGGAAGACTCGACCCATTAATTTGGGAAGATGTTTGCGAAAAATACGGCAAAGAAAATACTGAAGTATTGCATGAGAAATTCCGTGGTATCTATTTTGAAATCCTTAAAGCGAATCTCGAAACTTGTACAGTGCAAGTTCTTCCAGGAGTCCAGCAATTACTCAAAGCATGCAATGCATTGGACAATGTTACTATGGGTTTGGTAACTGGAAATTATCAAGAAACAGGTTTGATGAAACTTGTAGCAGCCGGAATTGACACGACAATGTTTGTCGCTAACGCATGGGGCACCGATGGTACTGCAAGAATGCATTTACCACCAGTTGCGATTGCTCAACATGCGAAAGACGAAGCAGTAGTTCTCATCGGAGACACTGTACATGATGTAACAAGTGGGCAATCAGCGGGGTGCAAAGTCATTGCAGTTTGCACGGGTTCACATGACTGTGTTACACTCTCTGCATCGAAACCTGATCTCCTTCTAGAAGATTTGTCAGATATGGAAGCAGTACTCCATTGGATATTCAACTCTCAAAACCAGTAGCCCTTAACGAACGAATAGTTTCGCTCGATGTTTTACGAGGTGTTGCGGTGCTTGGCATTCTCTTAATGAACATTGTCTCATTTTCGATGGTTACCGCGGCGTATGATTTGCCAACGGTCTACAACGACATGGCGGGACCGGACTGGTGGACATGGTTGGTATTGCATTACATCGCAGATACAAAATTCATGTCAATATTTTCAATTCTGTTTGGTGCAGGTGTTTGCATTTTTATGGATCGTGCTACATTAAAGGGGCATTCAGTATGGAAGTTGCAAACAAGCCGGATGGGTTGGCTTTTTGTTATTGGAATGTTGCACGCTTATTTGCTGTGGTTTGGCGATATTCTTGTGTCGTACGCAATTAGCGGAATGCTTATTGCGACAATTCGAAATTGGAAGCCAGCGGCTTTATTCGTTCTCGGGTTTGCATTGATGTTTGTTATCCCGATTGTGTTAATGCTTTTTATATATTGGACGATGCAATTTTGGTCAGAAAAAGAGGTTTTGGCAATGCAACAATCTGTAATTTTAGATTCGCCAGAAGTTCAACTTGAAATCGCTGCGTACACTGGTTCTTGGTTAGACCAATTGCCGCATCGAGTATCACTTGCTTTCATGTTGCAATTTATTGTTTTGCCAATGTATTTATTGTGGCACTGTGTTGGGTTAATGATGGTTGGGATGGCTGCGTATAAATTGAACATTTTGTCTGCGAAGAAATCCGTACGATTTTATGTAGTGACAATGTCTCTGTCCGCTCTTGTGGGTTTTCCACTCATAGCAATTGGAGTTTGGCAAAAACAACTACATGATTGGGACCCAGCAACGTCGCGATTCTTGGATAGTAGTTGGAACAGTGTTGGTGGCGTGTTTGTCGCCTTTGTTTGGATCTGTTTGATAATGCTTGTTTGCAAACTTGGCATTTTAACTTTTGCAAGAAAAGCTTTTGCCGCTACTGGTCAAATGGCACTTACAAATTATTTAGGGCAAACTATTCTTTGCACATTTATTTTCTACGGGCACGGGCTTGGCTGGTTTGGCCAACTAGAACGAGTGGAATTACTCTATGTTGTCGTTGCAATATGGGTATTCCAAATTATTTTTAGTTTGTTTTGGCTTTCGAAATTTCGATTCGGCCCTTTTGAATGGCTTTGGAGATCGGCGACTTATCTTAAGTGGCAACCAATCGTTCGGAAAAACTAAAAAAACATTCCAGAGGCAACTAAGTTGCTTAGTCAATTTCGGTGGTTTGCTATCATGCACATACGATGCATTCATTCGGCACACTTTGTAGCGACTTTTACGTAAACCAAAAAATCAAATTGAGTTTAGATTTACCTAAGATTCAAGAATCTGCGACTGATATGTTTGAACGGATTCGTCGTGAAATTCCAGAGTTTGAGCGCATTAGACCTTTTGATGGAGAGGTCGCACTTGAAACGGCTGAAGTAGAAGGGCGTTACCAGTGGGTAGGATTGCGACCAACTTCAATTGCATCTGGATTTGTAAACCCGAATCACATCGAAGCTGCTTACAACTTGCACCGTTTGGTTCTTGATCTTTCACCATACTATCTTTCACTGACCCCACTACATATTGAGTACATCGAACTTGTATATGGCTTCGATCTTCCAGCAAGAGAAAACAGAAACAATGTAGTTGCTCAGTCTTTGTTAGCAAACACACCGCTCGCCTCACTTGCGGATGAATCTATGGAACCACTGCTCGATGTTCAGCCTCGCATTGGTTTTGCATTAAACGAAGCGTGTGACTTGCAAGCATTTGTTGAAATTAAAACGCGAACGACTGCTGTAGAAGCGGCGACTCAAGTTTTTGAAAATGAACCGATTAGTGTGTTTTTAACGATTCGAAAGAATGGGCCAATTCAAGCGCTTGAAGAGTTGGAGTCGACATTCAGTCGATTAGCAGGGCATATTGAACATATCGCTGAGCACCGTGTCGTGCCTGATATTGTTGTTCCGTTGCACCAAGCAATTGGCATTTAGTAATTGATTACGAACTAGCGAACATAGTTAGAACTCTACTTGGTTGTTCCGCCGCGCCAGTAAGACAACTTAGTCGTGCCGCTTCGCATAATGCGAGTACACGGGGTGCATCTGCCATCGTCGTTTCGCAAGAACTAATGCCGTCGGCTATGAGTTGAGGTAGAGTTGTTTCATGGTCACCAATACTGATGGAATGATTTTCACTAATCATGAGTGTCTCTCGTTTCCATGTGGATTGGTCGCTTAACAACATTGTTGCTACACGTTGTTTTTGAAATTGCAAATTCACTGTCATGTGCCCGCGTAAATCACTCGGCTCTTCAGGTATGTTTGAACTATGCAAAAATGCTTGGACTAATTCAGGAGTTCCAAAGAGCCCATTGATAAAATCCATCGCATCAAACAATCTTGACCAAAGTGTTCCTTCTATAGAAGAACAAGTCATTGTGCATTGAGCTGAAATGGCAAGCCCAAATTGTTCGATGTCATCTGTTGCTTCACCGTAACTGGCACTTCTTCGCATCAGTGGAATAAATTTTGCAGCAGGGGTTTTGCCTGCTTCCTCAACTAATTCATCCATAGAACCAGAGAGTGGAGTGGTTGTGACAGTTTGCGTTGTTCTTCGTCGTAGTACTTCACAAAGGGATACTTCATAAGATTGAGGTTCAGCAATCCATAGAATGGCATCGTCATGCGTCGTAGCAAGCGTGCGAATATCGCTGCACGTAGCAACTTTCAGCGTGTTTCCAAGTTCTGGTAAGTCGCTTTGGTTCGTTGTTCCAACAGCTACGAGTTTCAATTTCGCTAATTTCGCGACTTTTTTAACGAGTTCTGCCTGTTCTGGAGCAACCCATGCGACTAACTGCGTTTTTCCTTCTGCCATGTACGCAGTGTACACCTAGGGCGTACAATATGCATGTGGACAGACGGTCGCGGGTTTCTTTGTAATGAAGAATCGCGAGGAAAGTCCGGACACGATAGGAAACGGTGGTGGATAACGTCCACCGACCTTTGATTGCAGGTTAGGGCTTAGTGCCACAGAGAGTAGACCGCCGATGGTCATGTTTACATGACACAGGCAAGGGTGAAAAGGTGCGGTAAGAGCGCACCGCTGGTTTGGTGACAAATCAGGCAAGGTAAACCCCACCGCGTGCAAACGCAAGCAGTTCTCGATTCACTTTTGTGAATGTCCTTGTCCGAGGAATGAGAACGGGTCGCGTGCAAAAGTGTGCTGGCAACAGTACACGTAGATGAATGGCCGTTCACGACAGAATCCGGCTTATCGTCCACAGGCAATCACTTTCGGGGAATCAAACATCCCCTCCTCTTAACAGAGGAGGGGATGACTTTTTAAATAAATGTAGTGTGTTACGGAGCTCGTAGTGTTACGTCTACGATAATATTTTCACCACCACGTTGTACGGTGAATTCAACAACATCACCTGGTGATGATTCTCTCAACAATTCCATAAGTTTACGACCACCGGTTAGTTCTATGTCATTCCATGCAAGTAGAACATCTTCTGCTTGTAATCCTGCATCTGATGCACTTGTGTCTTCGCTTACACCCGTTAGCAAAATGCCTGTCTCTATCATGGCAGAGTAAGACGGATGTACTCCAAGTCGAACAGGGGATGGCATGCTCGAGGATCTGCCAGCACCACCTCTTGTGTTCGTTGAAAAAGTAAGTTTTTCATCTTTGAGTAAACGCATCGCAAATGCATAGGTGAGTTCGGTCACGATTGCACCACCGGAAGGGTTTGTTGTGTACGCTTGGTCAGCCGGTGTGTGGTATTCAGGAGTCATGCCAGTAAAGAAAAATAATACAGGGATGTCCTTTGCGTAAAAGTTCGTGTGGTCAGAAGCGCCAGTACCGCTTGGTGTTAAGCTCGCAGTCAGAGTTGTTTGTTCAATTATTTCGGGAATAAACACTTCGAATTCAATTGCAGTGCCTGTACCAGAAATTGAAATTGTAGAATTTCTAAGACTACCAACCATGTCAAGGTTTATCATCGCATTCACAGAATCTAATTCCATGGTGGGTTCTTTTACAAAGTGTGCTGAACCGCGCAGTCCTGCTTCTTCGCCATCGAAGAAAATGAATAGTACTGAACGAAGTGATTCCTCTTCGGTAATGGAATAATAATCAGAGAAAAGCCGAGCAAGGATTAAATTTGCAGAGGTTCCAGAAGCATTGTCATCAGCGCCGCGGTGCAAAATGCCGGGCGATGATGTTCCTGTGTAACCGTAGCCAACATGGTCGTAATGGGAACCAATGACTAGCCATTCATCTGCAAGTTCTCCTCTTCCTTGTAAAAAGCCAGCGATATTTTGTGCTTGTAAATCAGTAGATTCAACTTCCGTAAGAAGCGATGCCTGTTGGTTCAGCGTTTTTGTTGAAATTTCACCTGCGTCTGCAAGTATTTGCAACTCTGCAATCGTTGCTTGACTTCCGAGCGCAATATTGGCAGCATCTTCAGTGAAATGGACAATTGGAATATTTGTTTTACCGAATCTGCTTGAACGGTTTTTTTCTAAGCCCCGCCTTCCGTCTCTGCAATTTGGTGGGTTCACGAGGATTACGCCGACCGCGCCTCGGTCAATAACTGCTTTCATTTTATCTTTGATATTTGAATGTGTTCCAAAACGTCGACTTGCCCATTGGCTAACACCGACTGCATCAAGTGGCTCGTAGCGGAGCATCAATGCAACTTGCCCAGTTAAATCTGTGTTTTCATCGAAACTGGAATAGCCGTTTTCACCATCTTCGATGGCGTATCCAACGAACGTAATTGGAGCGGAAATATCTCCTGTGCCACTATTACCAAGGACCACGAAATCGCGACCATCGACAAGGGCCATATCTTCAATCGCTACAAATGCCTTTTTGACAATCGGTGGTGTTCCGTCGACATCAAAAAGGAATGGTTGATACCACGAAGATTGTGTATCAAAAGCCGGTGTAAGCCCAGACCGTTCTAAGTTCCAAGTGATGTATTCTCCAGCAAGTTTACTGCCTTGTGTTCCTGGTTGCCGCCCACCTAACCAAGAGTTTGAAAGTAATGAGATATGTTCGAAAAACTCAATCGCAAGCGGGCTTGCGCTTTCAAAATAGGATTTGATTACGCCATCTTGCGGTGTGCTTTCTGGTCGAAATGACCTCGCGGAAAGCGGTCCATCGATAACTGATGCCGTTGGTTGTGCAAGTGCAGGAAATGAGAAAAGAAGTGTTGATAAAATGAGTCGTAGCATGCATAAGAGTTTATACTTACCGCTCTAAAACAGCGAGTGCATATATGGATTACACCCAATTAAATTCTACCCAAAGACAAGAAATGTTCGATGCGATTGGCATTCAATCAATCGATGAGCTATTTGACGTGATTCCACCTGAAATACGGTGTGAAGAAGGGCTCGATTTATTGCCAGCGCTGAGCGAGTTGGAATTACAAAGAGCAATGGCTGAGATGGCTTCCCACAATCACGGGGCCCACGATATGCCCTGTTTCATGGGTTGCGGTGCGTATGACCACTTCTACCCTGCGCTGATCGACCAGCTTATTAGTAGAGGTGAGTTTCTAACATCCTACACGCCGTACCAAGCGGAAGCTTCTCAAGGATCTTTGCAAGCGTTTTTTGAATTTCAAACACAAATTGCACGTCTCACAGGTTTAGATATTGCAAATGCAAGTCTGTACGATGGTGCGACTGCGGTTGCGGAAGCGGCATTACTCTCAACAAATACAACTCGCAGAAATGAAGTCCTTGTTGCTTCAACTATGCATCCTGAGTACATCGCAGTTTTGCGAACAGTACTCTCTGATGTAAACATAAAAATTACAATGCTAGATGCTACTGATGGTTGCATTGCACCTGAAACTGTTGAAGCTTCAATGTCCGACAACGTGGCTGGTGTAATTGTGCAATCGCCAAACATCTGGGGACAAATTGAAGATTGGGATGCTTGCTTTGCTGAAGCACATAAAACGCCAAAAACCGCAGGAATTGCTGTGTTTAATCCAATCGCTTGCGCATTGCTGAAAACACCTGGCGAGTGTGGCGCTGACATCGCAGTTGGTGAAGGACAGCCACTTGGGAATGCGCTTAACCTTGGTGGCCCATACCTTGGGCTCCTTGCGGCAAAAGAATCTTTTACGAGAAAAATGCCTGGTCGACTTGTTGGCATGACGACGGACGAAGAAGGCCGAAGAGCGTTCTGCTTGACATTGCAAACACGAGAACAACATATTCGTGGTGCAAAAGCAACAAGTAATGTGTGCACCAATCAAGGCCTGATGGCAATGCGTGCGACAATGTTTATGACAACGTTTGGTAGCGAAGGCATGTCTGAAATGGCTTCGCAATGTTGGCATAAAGCGCACTATCTTGCTGGAGAAATTTTAAAACTAGATGGTTGGAAATTAACGTACGATGGCGCGTTTTTTAACGAATTCACGGTGGAATGTCCTTGTGATGTGACAAAGGTTGTCGAATTTTGCAAGGCGCGAGGATTTCTTCCAGGCGTTGCGGCCGCAGGACGGCGAATGCAAGGATTGTCCAAAGGGAACGAGCTTATTATTGCAGTGACTGAGAAGCGCACAAAACACGAGATGGATGCGCTTGTTGCTTTATTGAAGGAGGCATCACTGTGAAAATTTTAGAAGTAGTTAAAAAACAGTCACGAGGTTGTAAACCAACTGAACCGTTGATTTTCGAAAAGCATGTTGAACATGTTGTTGGCGTGGATTTACCGCCGCTTGATGTCCAAGAGACAAAAGTGCCAAGTGGGCTTGCAGGCGGATGCAAGACCTTGCCTTCATTTGGGCAACACGATGTGATGGCACATTACACACATCTTTCGGACAGGAATTTTTCAGTTGACGGCAATTTTTATCCACTTGGTTCATGCACGATGAAGCACAACCCACGAGTAAATGAGTGGGGTGCTGCGTTGCCGGGCTTTGCATGTTTACATCCATTGCAAGACGAAGATACTATTCAAGGTGCGCTTCGTTTGTTGTATGAAACAAGAACGATGCTTGAAGAAATTGCAGGGTTGCATGAAGTTTCATTACAACCCGCAGCAGGAGCGCATGGTGAGTTTACAGCGTTAAAAGTTATTCGTGCTTACTTTGCGGATCATGGACAATCTGAACGAACAGTAGTTTTGGCGGCTGACACTGCGCACGGAACAAACCCTGCATCTTGCACTATGTGTGGTGCATCTGTCCAAACTGTTAAAACAGTTGACGGACAAACGGACTTAGAACATTTAAAAGAAGTCATTGAGAGTGTTGGCGCTGAAAACATTGCAGCATTTATGATTACAAATCCAAGTACAGCGGGATTGTTTGATGCAAATATCAAGGAAATTGCTGACATTATGCATGAAGCGGGCGCAAAACTATATCTTGATGGCGCAAATATGAACGCGTTGTTAGGAAGGGTAAGGCCGGGCGATTTTGGTGCAGACGCGATGCATTACAACACACACAAAACATTTAGTACACCACATGGTGGCGGAGGTCCAGGTAGCGGACCAATTGCGGTAACCGAAGAACTCGCACCTTACTTGCCTGTCCCTCAAGTAATGATGGCTGATGACGGCAGTTTTTATCTGGATAGAGACCGTGAAAAAACAATTGGGAAAGTGCGGTCTTTTATTGGGCAGTTTGGGGTTCTAGTTCGATGTTGGGCGTACATTTCTGCTTGCGGACCAAATGGATTACGTAATGTTTCAGAGACGGCAGTTCTGAATGCGAATTACATTGCTGCGAAATTATGTGGTCGCTATTCCATGCCATTTTTCGATCCGAAAAATGGCAAGTTTTGCGCACATGAATTTGTAACAGTTCCACAGGATTTGTTAGACAAGGGTGTAACTCTCATTGATATTACAAAGCGAATGATTGATTATGGTGTACATCCTCCGACGATGCACTGGCCGATACATGATTGCTTAATGGTTGAGCCAACAGAGACCGAGTCTAAAGCTGCATTGGATAGTTTTATTGATGTGATGCTTCAAATTGCAGATGAAATTTCCTCCGAGATCGAACTTGTTATAAAAGCTCCGCTTGAATCAGATATCGCTCGAGCGGATGAAGTCGCTGCAGCCCGAAAACCCATCATCGCTTTCAAATAATTTAATCCTCGGTTAATCAGATTAGTTGGGTGGTGGCGAGGTATACGAGGGTGCCCGAAACAATTCCAGCGAGGATGTCGTCCATCAACACGCCATAACCTGCTCGCAAGTGTTGCGATGTATTAATAATCCAGGGTTTCCAAATATCAAATAGTCGGAATAGCAAAAACGCAAATACGGCAAGCCCAATCCATTGGGCAGGGCTGGTATCAATTTCAGGGACTAGCCAAGCCATCGCCAAAAGTGCTATAGATTGACCTGCGACTTCATCGCTTACTACTTGCGATGGATCTTTTTTGCCAAAATAGGTGGAATACCAAGGGGCAAGAACAACTGTAACTATTGATGAGACAACAAGTAAAGAAACTAGTACGCAAATGAGCCACCAAGCACTAACGCTAAAATGCCCACAACCCAGAACAATAAAAAGTGGGAGTAATGAACCCCAAGTTCCTGGTGCTTTGGGAAGAAGTCCAAGCCCTCCGCTTGTGCAGAGTAGCAGAGGGAGTTTTGCATTCATGAGTCTTTTCGCATAACAGCAACGAGACCAGTGACGTAAGGCAAGCCAGACCAGACAGTTACGATGAGAAGTACCCAAGCCAACGCATTAATTGCAAGCATTACGCCTGAGTATTTTTCTGGATTAAAATTGACGACCAAGAGCAAAATTAAGGGAAGAATGAACGATTGAAGAATCATTTTCATTTTTCCAGCCCATTTCGCTCCGCTCGTATGCCCCATTGATTCCAAAATGCCTCGAATTGAGGTAACCAATAATTCCCTAGCGATGATGACTACAACCATCCATGGATAGATACCTGTTGCCATGGTGAGCATTCTGTCACTCTCTACCCAAGCCTCTACGCTGAATCTAGGGCCAGCAAAGTAGATAAACGTGCCAAGGATTAAAACTTTGTCACAAAATGGATCCATGAGTCGCCCAAACATTGAAACAACGTTCCATTTTCGTGCAAGATAACCATCAATAAAATCAGTTGTGGCAGCAAGGACAAATAGGGCGATTGCCACATTTCCATAGAGAATTCCTTGCTCAGGGAAGCGGTACCCTCCAAGTACCGCGAAGAAAGCGGCGGCAATTATAATCCGCATCATGGTGATGGCATTGGGTATTCGACGTTTCATCGCTTGGTCCATAAAATCCATTCTACCTTTAACCTCTGCAGAGGTTGCGAATCAACGCTAAAGGACTTATCTTGCCCATTTTTAGGCTATAAACTAACCCACTCATTACAAAGAAATACATTCATTCATTCTTATGGATTCGTTCCTCCCTTACATCGCTTGTATGACGCTTGCACTGACCGTGTACGCAGCACTCCGCCCAGCACCTCCAACGGTGCAAGTTGGTTTTATCGCTGTTGGTGTTGCAGCTTGCGGTTGGCTAATAGGAATTGTCATTGGCTCGCTTACACAATTTGGTGATGTGAGCCATGGAATATTTTTTATCATTTTCTCGCTCTTCGCAGTTGCAGCAGCAATACGAATGGTGACACATGATCGACCAATTTATTCTGCGTTGCATTTTGTTTTAGTTGTCATTTCTTCTGCTGGCTTATTGTTAATGCTCGAAGCTGAGTTTATGGCTTTTGCACTCATCATTGTTTACGCTGGTGCAATATTGATTACGTATATGTTTGTGCTGATGCTTGCTAATCAAGCGGAGAATCCTGAAGATCCACTTTCTCAATCAACGTACGACAGCATCCCACGGGAACCTGCTGTAGCAGTTGCGGTTGGTTTCTTACTACTTTGTTTGATAAGTGGAACTGTCATCGGCGGAACATCTGAGTTGGATACAACAGAAAATGTAGCCCAACATTGGAGTGTTCTTGAAAAACTCCCAAAACAATTTGAAACAAATGTAGAAAACATTGCGCCAGATTTTGCTTGGCCACCGGTTACACAAGATGGAAATAGTATTCGCCACGATGCAAATGGCCCGTATATTGTATCGAATGACGGTGTGGTTTTATACCTCGATGCTTCAGTGCTTCCAACAAACACACAGCTTGTCGGATGGTCGCTTGTAAACGATTTTCCTGTCACAATTGAATTGGCTGGCGTAATATTGCTCATGGCAATGTTTGGTGCGGCGGTTCTTGCACGGCGTGCAATTGAATTAACTGAGCGTGATAAGCGCAAAGCAATATTAGGGTTTGATACTGAAGAAACAGGGGATGACGCATGATGACATCATTCGCGCCATCTGCTCTTGCTGGTTACTTAATTGTTTCAGGGTTGTTGCTAACGATTGGGATGATTGGTTTTTTGGTTCGCAGAAATTTAATAGTTATGTTTCTTTGCACTGAATTAATGTTCCAAGGTGCAGCCATCGCATTTGTTGCAGTTGGCCGTTATTTGTTTGATTACTCAGGACAAGTTATGGTGATTTTCATTCTCACAATCGCAGCAGCAGAGGCAGCGCTTGCACTTGCACTCGTCGTTCTTTTGCATCGGCAAAAAGATACACTCGATGCTGATGCATACGGAGAACTCCACGAATGATCGAAATGATTTCCATTTTTTCATCATTGCTAGCAATGCCTGCAGTTCCTCCGGCAGAGGTACTCAGCGCATCTGATCTAAGTTGGGCAGGTTTCATTGTCTGGATGCCACTCCTCTCACTTGTGCTTTGCGGTTTATGTGCAGCGTTCAAAGTGCAATCAAAAGCGCCAGCAATAATTACAATTGTTTGTCTTGGCACTTCCTTCCTGCTCACACTCTTGCTTTGGAATAGTTACACACAACCAGAAACGATACATCTCTTTGATTGGTTGCAAGTGCATTGGGATGACGGTTCATTCGTTGCAAATTTTGCACTGTATGTTGATTCTTTAACCCTTCTTTGGATGCTATTTGTAACAGGGCTTGGCACAATGATTGCGGTCTATGCATCGGAATACATGGAACATGATGTCGGCAAGGGCTACGCGCGTTTTTTCGCAGGTATTAGCGTTTTCCTTTTTGCAATGACCTGCTTAGTCATGGGCGACAATCTCCTCATGCTTTATCTTGGCTGGGAAGGTGTTGGATTTGCATCATATTGGTTGATTGGGTATTTTTATCAAAAACCATCCGCAGTTGCCGCTGCTAAGAAAGCATTCATCGTCAATAGAATTGGCGATGTTGGTTTGGCGTTAGCCATTTACTTTATCTGGTCTACATTTGGCACGGTTCAATACGACGAAATTACAACTGTCTTGCGATCGGAAAGTTACGACGCATCTTTTGGTGGTTGGACTGTGCACGCGATTCCATACTTACTCATGCTTGCTGCCTTTGGTAAGTCTGCACAATTGCCGTTGTATGTTTGGTTACCCGATGCGATGGAAGGACCAACCCCAGTTTCTGCGCTCATTCATGCGGCGACAATGGTTACTGCCGGAGTCTATTTAATTATCAGAACGTATCCGCTTTTTATGTTGGACGAGTATGCGTTACCAACGGTCGCGTGGGTCGGTGGTTTGACCGCCTTTTTAGCTGCGACGATTGGCATGGCGCAATACGACATCAAGCGAATCATGGCGTATTCAACTATTTCGCAACTTGGTTACATGTTCCTCGGACTTGGAGTTATCACTTCCTACGGTGCGGCATACCACGTCTTTACGCATGCATTCTTTAAAGCAGTGCTCTTCCTTACATGCGGTGCAATTATGCACGGCTTCGCTGGTCAACTTGACCTTCGTCGTATTTCTGGTCTTCGCAAAATGAAGGGCTGGAAAATTGTAAGTTACACAATGTTAATTGGTTGTCTTTGTTTGGCGGGGTTCCCGTTTACTTCAGGGTATTTCTCAAAAGATGCGATTCTTGCTGAAGCATTTGTTACCCAAGGACCAGGGTTTAAATTTTTAGGTTGGCTTGCAATTTTCACCGCTGGTCTAACCGCGTACTACACATTCAGAGTTTGGTTTAGAGTGTGCGCAGGTCCCGTTCATTTTGAACCAGGGGATGAATTACACGGTGATGATCCAAAATCATTCCGCCCACACGCACCTCGATTTGCAATCAATTTTGTATTGATTACTATTTCGCTCGGTGCGCTTCTTGCTGCTCTTCCTTACTTCGTTCCTAACGAAACAGAAACTATTCAGGGTGGTTGGGTTGCTGAAATGGTTTACGATTCACCAGCGTATGCTGGCGTGCCACAAGTAGCGCATGCAGCCATTGACTCTCACGATGTTGGACATGGCACGATAGAGCAAACTGTTGGTCATGGCGACATTCTTGGAATGGACCCACACAAAGCCATGTATTACATTTCTGCGATAGTTGGTTTTATTGGTATTGCCATTGCGTTGTTCTTCCATCTCTTAAATCGTGGAGCAGCAGATAAATTGCGAAGCAAACTTTTGTCAAGTAGATTAACTCGTTGGCTTCCAACTGCGATGGAAAATAAATGGTACGTGGACGAAGTGTACATTGCACTCATCCGTTCTCCCCTTTGGATTTTGGGTAAATTCTTCTCACTCTTTGATAAGTACATTATCGATGGCGCGTTTGTGAACGGCATTGCAGCATTGCCACGAGCAGGTGCGCGTTGGTTCTCCCCATTGCATAACGGTGCAGTCCAAAGTTACGCAATATCTATGATTGGTGGCGCAGTGTTAATCGCATTGCTAATGCTTTACATGCCAGAAATTGTTTCATATTTACAATCACTTTCTTCACAACAAACAGAAGTTGAACAAGCAATGTTGTTGATGGGAGGTATGCCATGACTTTGTGGTTACTTCTACTCATTCCGCTTGTAGGCGCTGCTTGTATTTTTGTAACAAAGGCATCAATTGCAAAGTGGATAGCGCTTGGCGTTTCGTCTTTTGTATTAGTTGTCAGTATTTTGATGGCAGTGCAATTTGATCAATGGGGAACGTCTCAAACTGGCTTAGTGTCGCATGTTGCTTGGCTAAGCCAACTTGGAGTAACACTTGATGTTGGTGTCGATTCAGTAGCTTTGTTGTTGGTTCTGTTAACGACATTATTAACACCACTTTGTGTGTGGGGCTCGTTCACGGCAATAACATCGCGAAGAAAAGAATATTATGCATGGTTACTTATTCTTGAAACAGCAATGCTCGGCGTGTTTAGCGCACAAGATTTAATTCTGTTTTACGTAAGTTTTGAGTTAACACTCGTGCCAATGTTCTTCTTAATTGCAATTTACGGAGGCAAGAACAGAGCGCACGCAAGTGTCAAGTTCTTTATCTATACATTTACAGGCTCACTCTTTACATTAGCAGGATTTGTGTATGTCGCTTGGCAATATCAAGTTTCACAGTATGGAGTTTGGTCATTTGCAATCCATGATTTAGCTCAATTCGCATCGACGAGTCTTTCGTACAGTGAACAGTGTTGGATATTGCTTGCTATGTTGGCTGGATTTGCTGTGAAAATTCCAGTATTCCCAGTGCACACTTGGCTTCCACTTGCGCACACCGAAGCACCAACAGCCGGCTCAGTTATTCTTGCTGGAGTACTGTTGAAACTTGGTACTTTTGGTGTGTACCGTTTTGTATTACCAATGGTTCCAGAAGCACTTGTCGCGTATGCACCTGCAATTGCGGTGCTCGCAATCATCGGCATTTTATATGCCGCACTCATTTGTTGGGTGCAGGATGATATTAAGAAATTGGTTGCCTATTCATCTATAAGTCACCTTGGATTCTGTGTCCTTGGATTGGTAGCACTCAACCCAATCGCACTCGAAGGCGCAGTGCTTTATATGATCAATCACGGACTTTCAACTGGCGCATTGTTCTTTTTGATTGGCATGATGTACGAGCGGTATCACACTCGCGACATGAATTCTATTGGTGGTCTTGCTAAGAAGATGCCAGTTTGGTCATTCTTTATGGTGTTCTTTGTTCTTGCAAGCGTTGGTCTTCCTGGCTTAAACGGTTTTATAAGTGAGTTCATGTGCTTGATGGGCACTTTCATTGCAACAGCAGATGCATCGCAATGGCCTGGAGTACTTGGGCCAGAATATGCAGCAATTGCTGCAATCGGCATGGTGCTCGCTGCGATGTACTTACTCATCATGGTTGGTAAGGTTGTCTTCGGAAAACTAAAAGAACCTAATCAGGATGGAGCGCTCAGTTCACTTCCAACAGATTTGAGCCCTCGCGAAATTGGCATACTTGTTCCACTTGCTGCACTCTGTATTTGGATTGGTGTGCAACCAACCGTATTAACAGATGCTATGCGTGGCTCGGTTGAAGAAGTTCTTGCCCCGTACCCTCGCCTTGTTCAACAAGAACAAGAAGCACCAAGTACACCAATAGTATTAGAGAAGGAGGACCAACATGGCTGATCGTCTCTGGTTCTTAATTCCAGAATTAATATTGCTTGTTGGTGCTATTACATGTGCGATTGGTGGTTTGGTTAACACTGCTGCAATACGAAGGGGCGTCGGGTTTATCGCTTGTGCATTCCTCGCTGTCGCATGTATCTCAATCCCATTTGTTTACACAACCGAACACCTCGCAACAGCTGATACGCTGCTTCCAAATATTGGCAAGTACGTCAAGTTCTTTGCAGCGTTGATAGGCATTCTGCTTGTTATGACTTCAGGTGGATTGATGGATAGAAAATATGAACACGCAATTGCAAAAGGCAAAGCGACATTCAGCGCGTTACGAACGAGCGGTGGCGAATACCACGCATTACTTTTATTAAGTATTGCTGGCGTCATGCTCATCTGCGAAGCTCGCGATTTGATTTGGTTGTTTCTCGCGCTTGAGTTAGTTTCACTTCCAACATACGTGATGGTTGCAATTAGTCGCTGGTCAAAAGTTGCTCAAGAAGCAGCAATGAAGTATTTTTTCCTTGGTGCAGTTTCCGCAGCATTGATGCTTTACGGTTTTGCATTGCTTTATGGTGCAACTGGAACTTTTGTATTCACAGAAATGGTCGATGTTTTTGCAGCCCAACGAGCTGAAGGCGGCATCTCTGTCTTCGGACAAATTGGTTTGTTGCTTGCGATATTTGGCTTGTGTTATAAAATTGCCGCAGCACCAATGCACTTGTATGCACCTGATGTGTATCAAGGAGCTTCAGCAGCTGTCACTGCATTTTTAGCATTCATTCCAAAAACCGCAGGTATGCTTGCAATTATTATGCTCTGCACACTTGTAGGTTGGGACGAGAACGGACTGCCACCTGCAATTGAAATGGCATTATGGGTTGTTGCAGTCTTGACAATGTTGCTTGGTAACATTGGCGCGTTGCTACAAACATCTGCGCAAAGAATGCTTGGATATAGTTCAATTGCCCACAGTGGATACATGCTTATTGGTGTCATTGCTGGCCCGCCACTTGGTATAGTGGCAGTGCTCGTATACCTAGTCATCTACGGTGCAACAAATACTTCAGCATTTGCAACACTTGCTTGCTTGTCTCGTGATGGAGACCGTGTTGATTCCCTTGAAGATATTTCAGGGTTACATAAACGGAGCCCACTAGCGGCAACATCTCTTGCAGTTTCGTGTGGTTCCTTGCTTGGAATTCCACCTCTCTTTGGTTTCTGGGGAAAGTTACTTTTATTCGCAGCAGGTATTGCAGCAGGGCAATTACTGCTTGTTTTAATCGCTGTAGTTGCAAGTGCAATTAGCGCTTGGTATTACTTGCGATTGATTGGGCTTAGTTTGTTGTCCTCAACAACTCCTCGAAGTGAAGGTGTTTCAGTTACGCTGCGATGGCCATTGATCGCTGCAGTGCTATCTGCAATTATCGCAATCGGCGGACCACTTGTTCTTACATCTCTCATGGCAGATGCTGAACAAGCCGTTGTTATGCCAGAAGAATAATTCGCTTGTAACCAATAGAGTATTACGCTTCTGCGCGAAGCAATTTTGGTGATTTCTTAAAGAGTGTTACTTGCAAACCAAGTCCAGCAATTGCGATACAAGCGATGGTTACGACTAATACCGTTGGGGTAAGTTCAGCCATAGAATTCTGTGACCAAATCAGTGTGATACTGTTTCGCACTGCTTCTACAAGCAATATGCTACCTCCAACGGATGTCACAATAGCCGCAGAGTAAAACGGCATGAACGTCGAAACTAAGAGACCTAATAAAAGACCTGCAATAACAGATCCGACCAACATCATGCGTGGCCCATTCGGGACAGCGTCCCAGGCTGCAAATGCGCGTCGTTTCCCGGTGCCTAGAACACGCGAAGCATCGCTGCTGAGCATTGAGATAGCAGTTGTCATAGCATCTTGCGTAAGAGTAAGAGCATGTTGGTCTTGGTTGACGGGTTGAGACTGCTCGTCTGGAGTCGTCGCTGCAACGTAGACATCCTCAGCGACTTCTTTGCCATCGTCTAACCCAGCGATGGACCAAGTGGCTACGGGTAAAACGCAAGCAAAGGAAATACTTAACAAAAGCATGATGGCAAATTTTGCAATGTACACAGCCACAATGGCACAAATGATGCCAAAAATGAGTGCGAGTATGAATGGAGAAATATCGACTGAAAGTGTTGGTGCAAGCATCAGCCCAGCACCTGCCCCTAGCAATCCAGCACTTAGCCCAATTGCAGATTTGAGAAGTTTTCCGCCCGCAACCAATAAAATTAGCGCAGTAATCCCTGCGATTGCAGGAACGATAAATGGGACTAATGTGGGGGTTATTTGATCCATTGCTTTTCTATTATCGTCATTGGGATACGAACCCACCTCAATTTCATAAATTTATTTACGTTCGATGCACTTCACTCATTTCACCTCCTGTGATAGCATAGTGGCATGAAAGAATATCTATTTTTAACCCTTCTTAGTCTATTTTGTGTACTTCCATGTTTTTTAAGTAATGCATCAGCAATGGGCGATGAAAATGCTCAACCAGAGCAAG
>JYMV01043672.1_pt1 | contig 21376 bp, 15 predicted proteins | sample 338911 | NCBI WGS metagenome assembly JYMV01 (sample SAMN03354496, study PRJNA234377) | hydrothermal vent metagenome | biome: Deep sea; feature: Hydrothermal plumes at the Eastern Lau Spreading Center, Western Pacific Ocean; material: Seawater | place: Tonga | collected 2009 | depth 2000 m m
TCGCTTTGCCCATGGACTGACGCCACGCAGAATCTGTTCCATGATGTTGAGCGGGGTCGTGGTCAGGATCTCTTCACGCCCACGAGGAAACTTTACACTTTCAAGCTCAGTGAAAAAATAACCACTACCCCTGCGTATAATCTCGCGAAGGGACCGTCCCGAACCCGATATATAGCCCCGCGTACTCACAGCACCTGACACGTCCCGACCACCCGTCACCACGGCGGGCAACAACTCAAGTTTCAGATGTTTCCAATCATACGCGTAGTTCGCCGGATGTGGGTCCACCTGAGTATCCAGGTCAAGTTGAACTTCCAGGTCACCGCCGGATGACTTTCCCTGCAGTCGGGCAGTGACCAGACCGTCCAGCGAGATCAGCTTTGCTGTGAGATCGGTAATTTCGTAGTGGCGGCGCACCAGGTGACTCGCAGAAAATTCCAGGTCAACGTCATAGCGATCCGCCCATGTCAGCGGTATGACTTCATCTCCAAACAGATACTTTTTTTCTTTCTTCGGAAAAAGATCGTTCAGATTGAAATATTCGGACGCCAGTCTCCCGTCAAATTTCTGTCGATGACTATCTGTCTCATTCAGCGAATAGGATATTTCCCCACTGATGTTGTTGCGACCTAATTTCACCTTAAGCTCTGTCACCAGTAGAGTCTCGCCATCCGTTCTGACGGTCGCCTGCGCCTGTAACGGCATGTCTCCCTGCAATGAAACTGGAAGCAGAGCTGACACCTTGGACAAACGATCCACCTCGAACTTCAGCTCAAGCTGCGAACCTATCTTCCACTGCTCCCCCCAGACCCCTTCTGCCGTCAACTGACCGAGTTTCTCGGACTGAAGGTTAACTGATCCTTTAATTGACTCGTGTGTGTCCGTTGCACGGCTAAACTCGCCTGTCACCTGCAACCGGCCCATGGGCGGCAACCCAACACCTGTGATCTGACGCAATTCGTGAGGACCTTCCGCAGTCAGCACAAAACTGGCGCTGAATCCGGTCTTGTCATCAAATGTTTCAAACTCACCAGCGAACTGAGCAGCCAGAGATTTAGTCAGCAACTCGCCCTGTACCCTCAGCGGCAACGCTCGCTTACTGGAGGGGCGTACCTGTAACTGAATCTGCGCGGGTTCGTGATAATCCCCCGGCCCGCCATAGTGTTCAATCAGCCGGCCCAGTTCAGCCACATCGAGATTAAGATCCCACATCGGCCGCGGCGTGTGCATTAAATTGATCAGGCTACCGGTAAACCGGCCGCTAAGCCCATCACCGGAAATCTGACCCACCAGTCCGGACAGTCGAGCCTCATTGCCGTCAAAATCAAACCAGCCCGTGAGACTGGCCTCCAGCTGGGGGGGTATCGGCCATTGTATTCCCCAGGCTTGGGCAAGCACAGCAATGTCTTCAGTGTGGCCTTCGAAATTCAGTGCCAGTTGTAACTGCTCGTCCAACCCGTCAACCCGCCCACTGCCGCTGACTTCCAGTTGTGGAGAGTTGATCGCCACATTCACGATCTCTATGCCACAGCTGCTATTGGCGCAGGTGAGAACTCCATTTGCGCGGGCGGTTGCATCGACGGGGAACTGTCTACCCAGACTGTCTGCAAGGCTTCGAACACTTCCTGTTCTTGCGGTGAACCCGAATTGGCCTTCGAAACTGTTTTGCAACAGGTCAAACTGACCTGTGCCCTCGAGTGTCAGATCTGTCGTGTCAAAAGAAGCAGAAAGATCACTCAACCGGTAGCCTTTGTAGTTGCCGTGTAAAGCGCCCGTCACCTGAGCGCTGCCGCTTAAGGGCACCTCAAGTTTGAATTGCCTCAACAGTTCTGTCAGCTTGTCCGAGGTCGCCTCTATATTGAGTGCAAGATCGGGGCCGTCGGCTAAGCCCAGATGACTCACATTACCTGTCAACTGGATGCCCAGACGCGGGCTCTCTCCAATAAGCATAATCTGGCCAAGGTGGAAATCGCCCGGCTGCCCGGACAATATGCCCTGACCCGAGACACGGACATCAGTCAGCACATCAAGGCTCATGAGTGCCGCTAATTCCTGAAGGCTCTGATTCTTCATCTGTAGACGCAGCTCACCTATTGAACGGTGTCGTCTGACGTTGGCCGGCACTAGATCCAGATCACCCTGCGCTGTGAAGTTCAACGGTTGTGCTGTCGTGGACAACCGGACCGATTCCAGCCGGAGATCCCGTCCTGGGCTTCCGACCAGGTGACCGGTTGCATTCACCGTACCACTGAAAATCGCGTCGTTCTGCCACGGCAAGCCGGGCAATAGATCAGTCAGATTTCTTTCCAGGCGTCCTGTCGATACCTCGAGATACAGATCAGCGTTAGACGCTGTTCGCAGATTGTTGACCGCGCCAGAGACGCTGCCACTTACACCGTTGCCCACGAACGTCAGATTGACCGGCGCCAGCTGATCAGAAACCAGCCCGTTAAGAGACCCCAGTGCACCACTCACCTCAATAGCGTCTCCGGCATAGCTCAGTTGCCCGCTGATCTGACCCTTTTGATTTTGACCCTCACGTGGCAAAACATAGACCAGCGTATCGACTCGTATTTCCCACGGGTCTGCCTCAGCGCCAGACCCGTAAGTGAGACTGCCGTCCACCACCGATACACGACTGACCGGAAGCGGTAGAACCGGCACCACCGGTCCCCGATCAGGCTCCCAATTGGGACTGCCGTTGGGGTCGACTTCCAGCTGCAGGGTTGGCCGCTCCAGCAAAATCTCGCGGATTAGCAGTCGTCCTCCTGCAAGAGCTCCCATATCCAGTTCAAATCGGACGTTCTCTACTGTCAGAAAATGTTCCTGATAATTGCCGGCAGGATTACCCACAACCAAGCCTCTGACCTCTAGCCGAACTGAGGGGAAAAGACGGGCCGACAGACCCTGGTCAATGGACACTGGTCGATCGATGGCTTCGCTTATCTGTTGTGCCACAGCATCGCGATAGCGGTTCCAGTCAGCCCACTGAATAATGGACGCCAGGAACAGTACGAGGCCACAGAAACAAACAACCACCCACCCGATTACTTTAACGAGCCGCAAGAAGTCTGTTCCCTGTGTATGATTCGCCTTTCGGAGAACGCATTGCGCGACCCTAACACAAAGCGCACTATCGTGGGTTCGGAAAGCGCACCTGACGGATATATCCGGTTACAAAATGACAATGTCAACTTTACAGCTCAGCCACACAGCACAAAAACTTGAAAAACGACTTCGTCGCAACGTTGGAAGAGCCATACAGGACTACAACATGATTGAAGAAGGTGATCACGTCATGGTCTGCATTTCCGGTGGCAAGGATTCTTTCTCACTGCTGGATATCCTGTGTCGACTGAAAATCAGAGCACCGATTGACTTCCAGTTAACCGCTGTCAATGTTGACCAGAATCAACCTGGATTTCCAACTGAACTACTCGAAGTTTACCTGCAGGGGCTGGGGGTTGATTACCGAATTATCGATCAGGATACCTACAGTGTCGTCAAGAATATCGTCCCCGACGGTAAAACAATGTGCGGCCTGTGTTCACGACTTCGCCGGGGAATACTGTACAGCTTTGCACAAAGCCAGGGGATGACAAAAATCGCTTTAGGCCATCATCGAGACGATATTGTTGAAACACTTTTCCTCAACATGTTTTTTGGTGGTCGACTCAAAGCAATGCCACCAAAACTGTTGAGCGACGACGGAAACAATGTGGTCATCCGCCCATTGTCCTATTGCAGTGAAAAAGACATCGCACAATACGCCCAGCTGAAAAAGTTTCCGATTATTCCGTGCAATCTTTGTGGATCACAGCCGAACCTCCAGCGCCAGACTGTCAAACGAATGCTCGCTGACTGGGAACACCAACACCCCGGTCGGTCAGCGACCATATTCCGAAGCGTCACGAGCATCTCACCCAGCCAGCTCGCCGACACGAGTCTTTTCGACTTTGCCAGACTCGGGGCTCGTCACGGGCCCAAAACATGGCTACCCGAAGGGAACACAATTGATATAGAGAACGCCAGGCTATGAATGAATCAGAATTCAATAACGGGCTACTAGAGTTTCTAGCTGACTCACCCACACCTTTTCATGCAGTGAAACAACTGAAGCAGCTGTTGACTGCTCAGGGGTTTGAACAACTTGCAGAGGACAGCAGCTGGTCGCTTAAACCCGGAGGACGTTACTTTGTTGTTCGAAATGGCTCGTCGATCGTGGCGATCAGAACGGGCCCTGTTCATCCTACTGATGGGGGACTGAGGCTGATCGGCACCCACACCGACAGCCCTTGTCTGAAGATCAAACCCGCACCCGAGATCAGCCGTCAGGGCTTTTTGCAGCTGAGTGTAGAAATTTACGGTGGGGTCCTGCTCTCACCCTGGTTTGACCGAGACCTGTCCCTGGCCGGCAGAGTCACTTGCCGTATGGAAAATGGAGAGATCAACAGCCTGCTGACCGACTTTCGACGCCCTGTGGCGACAGTACCGAGTCTCGCCATTCATTTAAATCGAGATGTACATAAAAACAGGACCATCAATCCACAAAAAGAAGTGGTTTTACTGGTGAGCTCAGGTGACGGCGACAGCAGAAGTTTTCGACAACTGCTTCTTGACCAGATCCAGCATGAGCACGCCAACATACCCGTTGCCGAGGTCCTGGATTACGAAATCAACTGTTACGACGTGCAACCACCTGCGGTGATCGGGCTAAATGATGACTTCATCGCCGCCTCAAGACTGGACAACCTTTTGAGTTGTTATGCCGCTTGCCGAAGCATAATCGACGCCTCTGGAGAAACCACCGCCGTGATGGTCTGTAATGATCACGAGGAGGTTGGCAGCCTGTCGGCCAACGGTGCCCAGGGCCCGTTTCTGCGTTCCACACTCGAACGTCTATGTGGGAATTCAGAGACGATGAACAGAGTCATGGACTTGTCCATGTTGCTTTCCGTTGATAATGCGCATGCGGTGCATCCTAATTACGAAGACAAGCATGACCCACAGCACCGGCCTTGCCTCAACGGTGGTCCGGTCATCAAATACAACGCTAACCAGAGATACGCGACTAACAGTGAAAGTGCAGCGCTGTTTCGTAATTTATGCCAAACCCTTGATATACCCGTTCAACAGATCGCCATGCGAAGCGATATGGCGTGTGGCAGTACTATTGGACCAATAACGGCGGCGGAACTGGGCGTCGCAACAGTAGATATCGGATCCCCGCAGCTGGCCATGCACTCGGTGCGCGAACTCACGGGGCGCAACGATCCAACGCTACTCTACCGCGCGCTTAAAGGCTTCCTTGATCAACCGTCACTGTGGTGCTGATGTACATCAGCTCAGTACCTTACTGAGACTGACTTACCATGTAGTCGACCGCCGCCTTGATGTCATCGTCACTCAGATGAACGAAACCACCCTTGGCAGGCATCACACCCGTCTGTCCTTGAAATCCCTGAATCGCATGCTCATACACCACCTCAATGCCCTGCGCAATACGGGCGACCCAGGCTTCTTTGTCGCCCAGTTTAGGTGCGCCGGCAGCACCGGACATATGACAGGCCATACAGCCACTGTTGTAGACTGCTTGTCCGTCAGCGCTAACACCTGCTGTCCATGCAGCTGAACCCATCATCACTGAGGCCAGCATCAGCACTTTGGTAAATTTCATCTAAGCTCTCCAGGGGTTTATCTATACCAGGGAAGTGTATCGCGCAACCTGCAAGAGTCGTAACTCAAATTTGTGTCGGTACTTTGATTGCGCTCAGGTTTTCTAATCCAGATCCGCCAGACCCTGGCAACGGCACGGGTATCCAGTTGCCCAATTGCCCAGCGTCAGCGGGATTGATCAACGGCACAGCCTATAAGACTGACTGACATCCAGCCGTCGCGAACACATCATTGGAGATTGATTAATAGTGGTTTATTTTTATAAAATAATTATTTAATAAAGTTATTATATTACTATAACTCCTTAGTATTTCTGAACTGAACATCCGGCCAGCGCTCCATGGCCAGATGTAAATTAGCCAGATTCGGTGCGATATAGGCCAGATCTCCACCCGCATCCAGTGCCAGATTCTGTCGAGCTTTTCTCTGAAACGCTTCAAAATCAGACTTTTTATCGCAGGCAACCCAGCGGGCGGTTACCACCTGCACCGGTTCAAAGCTGCAGTCCACACCATATTCATGTCGCAGGCGATGTACGACCACGTCAAACTGCAGGATTCCGATCGCGCCCAGGATCACATCGTTCGACGCCAGCGGCCTGAACACCTGGGTCGCACCCTCTTCGCTCAACTGGTCCAACCCTTTATGCAGCGCCTTTGCCCGCAAAGGGTCATCGAGCCGCACCCGCCGAAAAAGCTCAGGGGCAAAATTGGGCACACCGGAAAACTTCAGAGTCTCCCCCTCGGTAAACGTGTCACCGATCTGGATAGTACCGTGGTTGTGCAAGCCGATGATGTCGCCTGCGTACGCCGACTCCGCCGACTCACGCTTTGAAGCCAGAAAAGTGATGGCCCTGTGAATCGGCGTGGTCCGGTTTGCCCGGACTTGATGAAGCTTGATACCCGGCCGATAAACACCGGAATTGATGCGCAGAAATGCTACCCGATCATGATGTGATGGATCCATGTTAGCCTGAATCTTGAAGACAAACCCGGTGAATACCTGCTCACTGCTGTCGACTTCTCGAGAACCGGCATCCCGAACTCCCGGGCAGGGCGCGTAGTCTACAAAACAGTCAATCAACTCGTCAGTACCTTCACCGGCAAGTGCTGAACCAAAAAAAACAGGCGTTAACCGCGCCTGCAGATAAGCCTGGAGATCGAAAGTGTTGCTGGCTCCAGTCAGCAATTCGATCTCCTCCCGCAGGCGATCAGCATCTGCACCAATCGCGTCGTCCAGATCATGATTTGAAATTCCGCAGATTGTTCTTTCACCGGCTACTGAATTTCCTGATTTTCTTTCAAATAGGTGAATGCTGTCATCGTAAAGTCGGTAGACCCCACAAAAATGGCGACCGGTCCCCACTGGCCATGTCATGGGTGCGCACCGAATTCCCAACACCGACTCTACCTCGTCCAGCAGTTCTACCGGATCCCGACCTTCCCGATCGAGCTTGTTGATGAATGTCATGATCGGTGTGTCACGCAGCCTGCACACCTCCATAAGCTTGATGGTTCTGTTTTCTACGCCCTTTGCTGCATCAATTACCATCAGTGCGGAATCCACCGCCGTCAAAGTCCGATAGGTATCCTCCGAGAAATCGGCATGCCCTGGCGTGTCTAACAGATTGATGACATGTTCACGATACTCAAACTGCATGACTGAAGACGTTACGGATATCCCTCTTTCCTTTTCCATCTTCATCCAGTCTGAAGTCGCATAGCGTCCTGTCTTACGGGCTCGCACCGTACCCGCAGCCTGAATAGCGCCACCGTAGTGAAGAAATTTCTCCGTCAGGGTCGTCTTCCCCGCATCGGGATGCGAGATGATGGCGAAAGTCCGCCGACGATTAACTTGGTTTACGTGTTCATCCATGACTCAAGCCAGCAAGGGCGTGAAAAAGCGCGAATTATAGCGAACATCGAGCCATCGGGGCCTCCGCTGGTGGTTCTAGCCAGCGCTTTCCCCGAAAATCCTTCAGGACCTTGTGGCCTCGACAGAACCATCTCCGGTTACAGCAACCAACCCGGGGAAACGCCGCAGGATGTTCTGATTCCCGGTTGCCAGGCATCCAGTGACAATGACTCTCCCGTTTTCGTCTAGTGCTTGGGTTATCGCCTCCAGGGATTCTTCAACGGCAGCCTCGATAAAGCCGCAAGTATTGACCACCACTATGCTCGCATCTGAATAACTGTCTGAAAGGGCATAACCCTCAGCATGCAGCTGGGTCAGAATCCGCTCAGAATCAACCAGGGCCTTGGGACAACCAAGACTGGCAAACGCGACCCGGGGGATTTCCCATCTTTTCAGCGCACCGTTGAGACAAGCCTCAGCCGCGCAGTTCCCGTCGTATCTGCATCTTCTGAAGAATCGTCGTGCCTATTTCTTCTATCGACATCTGGGTCGTATCTGCAAACGGAATAGCTTGGTGCCGAAATACTGCCTGGCCCTGCGCCAGCTCATATTCACACTGTTGCCGAGATGAATAACGGCTATTCGGTCTGCGCTCCGAACGAATCTGGCAAAGGCGGTCTGAATCGATGGTGAGTCCAAACAAACGGCCTCGAAACGGCCGCAGAATAGCCGGCAACACACCATCGCTAAAATCTTCTTCAGTCAGTGGGTAATTGGCGCAAAATAGACCGAATTGAATCGCCAGATACAAACAGACTGGGGTTTTACCGGTTCTCGATACGCCCAAAATGATGAGATCCGCCTTGTTATAGTCGTCGATACTGACACCATCGTCACAGTCCATCGCATAATGGACGGCACGGATACGAGAGGTGTAGCGATCCCGGTTGACCACACCATGACTGTGGCCGATTTCATGGCTCGACTCCAACTGCAATTCCTTCTCTAACGGCTTAAGAAAAGTTCCAAATAAATCAACGAAAAAGCCGCGGGCACGCCGAATACCTTCAAACAACTGTGGACTGATAAAAGTGGCAAAGATCAGGGGTCTCGCCGTGTCATTGTCAGCCACTTCGTTAATCTCGCGAACCGCGTCTACCACCTTTTCAGGAGTGTCCACAAATGGCAGGGCTCTTGTGTGAAATATCACGTCTGGGAACTGGGTCAATAAGCTGTGACTCAGGATCTCTGCGGTGATCCCGGTCCGGTCGGACACAACAAATACGGTTCTTTCGGGCAATTCGGTCTAGCCTCGCAACGGGTCTGTCGAGCAGAATAGACCCTGGCCGACAAGTTACTGGTTCTGCTCCAGCCAGCTGCTGAACAACATTGAAGCGGACTGGCCACATAATATTGTCTAACAAATGGTGTGCAAGTGAAAGAATACATTGCCTGGCTCGACCAGATAAGCCTGGATGATGTGAGCCGCGTTGGCGGCAAAAACGCATCATTGGGCGAGATGATTTCCAGCTTGTCTTCTGCCGGGATTCAAGTCCCGGGGGGATTTGCGACCACTGCCCATGCATACCACAATCATCTGGCGACCTCCGGACTGAAGGATCAAATTGAAACAGCCCTGGCTCAACTGGACGTCAGCAATGTGAAACAGCTGGCCGAGGTGGGTGCCACAATCAGAGAGTGGCTTACAAACGCACCACTGCCAGGTGATCTGGAAGATGCGATTGAAGCCGCCTACCGGAAATTAGGGACTTCAGCTGACACCCCTGTCGCCGTGCGGTCTTCTGCAACCGCTGAGGACCTGCCCGACGCATCTTTTGCTGGCCAGCAGGAGACTTTTCTCAACGTTCGAGGCATAACACACGTGCTGCCAGCTGTCCGCGAAGTATTTGCATCGCTTTTCAACGATCGGGCGATTGCTTATCGGGTCCACCAGGGCTACGACCATAGTGAAGTGGCTCTATCAGTTGGCATACAACAGATGGTTCGCAGTGATCTTGGATCAAGTGGTGTGATGTTTACTCTTGATACCGAATCTGGTTATGACGATGTCGTGTTTATCACGGCCTCATGGGGGCTTGGTGAAACCATAGTGCAGGGCGCCGTGAACCCAGATGAGTTCTACGTACACAAACCCACTTTGCTTGCCCAGCGACCAGCTATCCTTCGCCGGAAAATCGGCAGCAAAGCCAGCAAGATGATCTATGCGGACGACTCTGCATCCGAGACCACACGTGTAATTGAAACAACAGCAACCGAGCGACAGCGCTTTTCCCTGTCTGATGAGCAGGTCGAAGAACTGGCACACCAGGCGATTCGAATAGAACAGCACTACGGTCGCCCTATGGACATTGAGTGGGGTCTCGATGGCGAAACGCACGAGCTGTGGATCCTCCAGGCACGGCCGGAAACGGTAAAAAGCCGTGTAACACAACAGTCACTGGAGCGATATCATCTTAAAGAGACCGCTCCAGTGCTGTCTGAAGGTCGCAGCATTGGCCAGAAAATTGGCAGCGGCACTGTCCGGGTTGTGACATCCATCAGTGAACTAGATGCAGTAAAAACGGGTGACATTCTGGTGACTGATATGACCGATCCAGACTGGGAGCCGGTCATGAAACGAGCAGCAGCAATTGTCACCAACCGGGGCGGCCGTACCTGCCACGCGGCCATCATCGCCCGGGAGCTCGGTATTCCAGCCGTTGTCGGCTGCGGAGATGCCACACGACAACTCTCTAAAGTCAGCACTGCCACTGTCAGCTGTGCCCAAGGGGATACAGGCTATGTTTATCAGGGAGAACTGAAATTCGAGATCGAGACTGTCCACCTCGGCGATATGCCCGAACTGCCCTTCAAAATCACCATGAATATCGGCAATCCCGACCGGGCTTTTGATTTTCAGAAACTGCCGAATGCAGGTGTGGGTCTGGCGCGTTTAGAGTTTATCATCAACAATACCATTGGCATTCATCCCAAGGCCCTGCTCCACAGTGACCAGGTATCTCAGGACGTCAGGGATCAGATCAAGGCCGCGTCAGCCGGTTATGCTGACCCCGTAGACTTTTTTGTACGCAAGCTTGCCGAGGGCATCTCTACGATTACAGCCGCCTTTTCCCCACATCCCGTGATCGTTCGGTTGTCCGACTTCAAATCCAATGAATACGCAAATCTCATCGGCGGTAGTACCTTTGAACCCCGTGAGGAGAACCCAATGCTCGGTCTGAGAGGCGCATCTCGATATCTAGACGCGAGGTTTCGCGAGTGCTTTGAACTAGAATGCCGTGCCCTCAAATATGTTCGTGAGGAGATGGGGCTAACAAACCTGTGGATCATGGTGCCATTCGTGCGCACGGTGGTGGAGGCAGAACAGGTGATTGCCTTGCTGGCAGAAAATGGTCTGAACCGCGGTCAGAATGATCTTCAGATTATTATGATGTGCGAACTGCCATCAAATGCACTCCTCGCAGAATCGTTTCTACAGCATTTTGACGGTTTTTCGATTGGTTCGAATGACATGACCCAACTCACTTTGGGGCTGGACCGCGACTCGGCTGACATTGCTCATCTGTTCGATGAGCGCGATGCAGCTGTCAAAACGCTACTGCAACTAGCGATTTCGGCTTGTCAAAAACAGGGTAAGTACGTTGGGATCTGTGGCCAAGGCCCATCTGACCACCCTGATCTGGCACGCTGGCTGATGGAACAGGGCATCGACACCGTGTCTTTAAACCCTGATAGCGTCATTGAAACCTGGTTATTTCTTGGCGGTGAACAGTCCTGACTCAGTTTTGTCAGCTACAACCAACATCGATCCAGCCCTCACTGACCATCACACAAGTACCGCCAACCCAGCTGGCAACAACACAACCGTTTTCTTTCCGTGCACGAATCCGTAGAACACTCAGCCGACCCAGTTCTACTCCTTGAAATACGCTCCAGCTGAATTCACCGTCACGCTCCGATCGACAATGCGACAAAAGAGCTGCCAGTGCACAGTTTGCACTACCAGTTGCCGGATCCTCAGCAACACCGTCAAGAGGAGCAAATACGCGGGCCTGAATATCAGTGCCACCTGACTTGGGTGTATAAACATGTACATAAGGCACTGCACCTTCAACAAGAAGACGGTCGAACCCAGCCATATCAATGCGTACCTGGGCTAGGACGGACAAGTCCGCCACTTCCACAAAAAGAAAAGGAAGCCCCACCGATGCGACCGTTGGAGAATGTGTGGTCAAAACGATTTCGTTTTCGCGTAAGGACAAAGCTTTAGCCACTGACCCGATCGCTGGGAATGCTTGCAGTGTCAGGACCTGTGGTGCCTTGAGCTCAAACGAGGTTGGAGCGCCTAGATTGGCCTGAATCTCGATCGACACAAGACCTGCCTCCTCTTCAAAAAAGACGGCACCGGGAATCTCTTTACCAAGCGCTCCAGTTTCGGCCAGAACAAATGCAGTCCCAATATTGGGGTGGCCGGCGAAGGGGATTTCTGTTGTGGGGGTAAAAATTCGCACCTTTCGTGTGTGGCCAGTTTCAGCGGGCAACACAAATGCATTGAACTCCCGCGCAATCTGCTGCATCTGCCATTCCGATAGTGTCTCGGCATCCGGCAACACAGCCAGCTGATTTCCTCCGAACCGCTGTTCGGTAAACACGTCACAAATAAAGTAGTGGTATTTCACCGACGATTTACGGCATTGCCTGGGTCAATTCAATTGCGTTTATGCCGCGACGAATTCCCGGACGCTCCATCGGTCAGGTTTAACAGTCAGCACAAGACATGATGCGCCTCCTTTGGTTCTGACTCGTCCCGCGGCACCAGGATTCATTACCCACGGCTGATTCGTTGTATCTATTCGTCTGATGTGGCTATGACCGTAAGCAATCGCTCGGGTATCAGGATACTTGTTGCGCAGCCGGCTATGGTAATTGGCGCTGTCCCAGATACGGTGACCGTGTTCGATGGCAAGAACACCGCCTGGTAATTCGATCTGCAGGCTTTCCGGCAGTCCGGACAAAACGTGATGCTCATCAACTGACCACTTCTTAGGAACATCGTTGTTGCCAGCCACCGCCAGCACATTCCCACACCTGGATTTGAGCGCTGCCAGCACCGAGGCACTGCCGATGTCACCCGTGTGAACGACCAGTTCCATGCCGGCTGCCAGTTCTACGATTGAGTCATCGACCCAGCCATGGGTATCACCGAGCAGCAGAACCTTCATTTCACCACTGCGACATCAGGATTATCTGTATCGGCGTGTTTTCTGAGGTCGCGCCTGCGCGAAACTCTCGGCGTTGGTGCGCCCGATCGGATCGCAACAGTCACGTCATCGTAGAGAACTGTTTTGAAAGATGGCTCCCGTTCAATCAACGATGTGATACACAGGGGCTTTCTCCATAGTCCACTCCCCGGATTCTTGGTCGTACTGGGATAAGGTGAAGCAATGCCAATCGGTATCATTTAGTTTCATATGATCGGCCCGATAGTAATACCCCGGCCAACGGGTTTCGGTGCGGAACATTGTGTGGTGGGTCACTGATTCAGATGCCAGAACCCGGTGCTGCAGCTCCCAGGCCCGCATCAGTTGGTGAAGATCTTCCGCCGCGAGATGGTCGAGGTCTTCTTTCAGCATATCCAGCAACTCCAGTCCACGGGTGAGCAACGGTTCGTTCGTCATGTAGTGGGCACTGATACCGCCGCAATACTCATCCATGATCTTCTCGAGACGTTGAAGACCATGGAGAGGCAGGATATAGCTCGGTGAAACGGTTCCAGCGACAATCTCATTCCGACCAATCTGATAATTCTCCAGGGGTTGGAAGATTACCTTCTTCAGATCTTGGTATTGTTTTTCACTGACCTGAAACTTTTCATTCTTCATGTCGTTCACGTAATTGACAGCCGCCTTTGCGGCGATCCGACCTTCGGCAAAGGATCCCGACGAGAACTTGTGCGCGGTGCCACCGATGGTGTCGCCAGCGCCAAACAACCCTTCGACGGTCATCATCCGGTTGTACCCCCACTGGTAATCGGACGGTGCGTAATCTGAAGGGCCACTCGCCCAGGCGCCCGAACAGGTCGCATGGGATCCCATGACATAGGGCTCGGACGTGGTCAGTTCGGGATTGATCTCCTTGGGATCGATGTTCTGCGAAGCCCAGACAACTGCCTGCCCAATCGTCATACCCAAGAAGTTCTCCCAGCCAACTTGCTCCTTATGCGGATCCTGGAAAGCCTCCTTGGTTACCATGCGGATGGGGCCACGACCGGCCTTGATCTCTTCGAGAAATGCGTGGTTGCGCAGGCAGGTCGGCACCGGGTGGCGATCGATGTAATCCCCGACTAGTTCCTTCGTATGGTCATACCACTTGGATTCGTATTCGTCTCCGTAGGCATTCTCGGTGTACGTCTTGAGGTGCAGAAAGTAGGCGCCGACCGGACCGTAACCGTCCTTGAATCGGGTCAGTACAATCCGGTTCTCCATCTGCGTCATCTTAGCGCCGACGAGAATCGGCAATGCGTAGGCTGAAGCACTGCTCCACGGTGCATACCACGTCCGTCCCATGCCTTCTCCCACTGAGCGGGGCTTATAGATGTGTGACGCGCCGCCAGCGCAAACGATTACGGCTTTGGCACGGAAGACGTAGAAATCCCCTGTGCGGACGTTAAAGCCAACAGCCCCGGCAACCCGGTTGGGCTTCGTCTCGTCCATCAGCAGGTGGGTTACCATGACACGGTTGTAAACCTCTGAAGCGGCCTTGCGAGCAGCCTCGGCGACGATCGGCTTGTAGCTTTCGCCGTGAATCATGATCTGCCATTTGCCTTCGCGCAAATAGTGTCCGGTTTCAGGGTCCTTCATGATCGGGAGGCCCCACTCCTCGAACATGTGCACGGTAGAGTCGACGTGGCGGGCAATGTCGTAACCCAGGTCTTCGCGCACGAGACCCATGAGGTCGTTGCGGGCATAGCGGACGTGGTCTTCGGGTTGGTTCTCATCCCACTGCATACCCATGTAACAGTTGATCGCATACAAACCCTGCGCAACCGCACCGCTGCGTTCGATGTTCGCCTTTTCGACGCAGACAATCTTCAGGTCCCGACCCCAGTACCTGGTTTCGTAAGTAGCGCCGCAGCCTGCCATGCCGCCGCCGACGACGAGAACATCTGAATCGACAAAAACCGTCTTGCTTCCACCAAACAATCCCATCAGATCAGCCCCTGCTTGAGTTGATCGGATCTCAACGCTGGCAATCCGTTAGCGACATTAAGCGCATCCGGTTCGTGGGCCAGTTCTTGTGAATGAATGTCTTCAGCACTAGGTACTGGGAGTTCAGCCGGTGACGGGATCGAGCCCCATTCCGTGGTGCGAATCGGTGAGACGAAATTCTTTTCGCGGCCGTCGCGAAACTTGATCTTCCAGGAAATTGTGGCCTTGGGTTCTTCCCGGAGTACTCGCACGCTGTGGCCGAGTGGGGCAAAATCGGCATAACCACGCACGTCAATCGCGTTTTGCGGACAGGCTTTTACGCAGGAATAACACTCCCAGCACATATTGGGCTCGATGTTGTAGGCACGACGATAAGTTTTATCGATGTGCATAATGTCGGAAGGACATATGTCGACACAATGTCCGCAGCCATCGCAACGAGTCATATAAACAAATGTTGGCATGATATTCCGTTATCTCCTGAATAGAGAAGTCCAGTGATGGGTTGATTAATAATGTTGAGTTGTCTGGCGGGAGCTGCCAAAAACTTCAGGCTTATCGGCAGGAGCCGGCAAGTTGCTCCTTGAACCGTCCGCTTCTGCGATACGATTTTGCAGGGCCGCTGCTGGCTTATAGAACATGTGTGAGAACTTTGACCACGGAATAGATCCGAAAAGCACCGTCGTAGCGATCATGTATAGAGCAAACAACAAGTTTGCCCACGAATTTCCTGTTACCTGCACGTACCCCCAGATCAGGCCCAAAGTCACGCTGGCGAGAAGCGAAATAATAAACAGGTCGGCCTGCACAATGCGAAACGGAGAATTGCCCTCAGCGGCAACATCCACTCGAATGAAGAACCAAAACCAGTAGCCACCAACACAAATCAGCAGACCGCCGATATACCAGATTAAGGGCCAGATGGCGGGTGCGGGTGTGGCGGGCGTTGGGTAGCAGAACACCAAAATGGCTGTGGTAATGAAGTGGGCGAGGAAGCCGTACATGGTCAAGAGATGGGCAATTCTGCGCCGGGCATTACAGAATTCGCCAGACATTAGGCCGTCGACCACGGCAGTTCGAACCGCCAGGGCCACCACTTCCCCACCACCGACCCGTCGCGCACCGCTGGCTCTTTCTTTTTGCCAGTTTTTAAAGAAATACTTGGCACTTTTTTTGTGAATAGTGTCATACAGCGTGCCAACCACGACGAGCACTACCATGATGACGACATAAGTCTGCATGAAGGCTGGTGGCATGAAGCCTGAAAGTTCGGCAAAGGGATTGCTGGTGAACATCAAATCACATCACTCCATAATTACCTGGTATTGCACCCGTATCGGATTAGATAGTAGCCCGGCGGGGGTTCGTGTGGCCAGTTGAAATCCTGTGGAAAGGAGAAACTCTAATCGTTTGTTTGTGGCTAGACTAATCAAAATGTTCCGCGGCCCGGATAAATAACGTTTATTTCTACCTCGATGATCTTTGCTGCTCGAAATTGAGTACTCTGGGGTGTTATGCCCCATAACTATCCAGACCCCAGCTGTAATCGACCGGTACCCCACGGATCCGACATCCGTCAAGTCTGACGCGACCGCCCAGCCAACAAGAGCCAAAGTCCTGCGATCAGCATTGGCAAACACAACAGTTGTCCCATCGACAGTCCATCCAGAAAGACCAGCCCAAGATGGGCATCGGGTTCTCTGAAAAATTCAACGGTGAACCGGAATAGCGCGTAACAGATGAGGAAAAGTCCCGACACGCTTCCCGTAACCCTTGGCTTCGATGAATAGGTCCAGATGATCAGAAATAGCAACAGCCCCTCAAGTCCCGCTTCATAAAGCTGTGACGGGTGTCTCGCTAAAGGGCCTGCAGATGGAAAGATCATCGCCCAGGGCACATCAGACACCCGCCCCCAAAGCTCCTCGTTGATAAAGTTCCCCAACCGTCCTGCACCCACCGAAACGGACAGTAAACTACGGCCGGAACGCCTGGCGTACAGAGCGAGTGCAACACAGACTCCGATCAACCCACCATGAAACGACATACCACCCGACCAGATATACAGCAGCGCAATCGGATGCTCCAGATAGTAACCAACGTTATAGAACAGGACGTAACCGAGTCGGCCGCCAACGATCACGCCCACTGCCACATAGAACAGAAGATCCCAGACCTGCTGTGAGGACCACGTAGAACCGGACGCCCGGGCACGCAGCACACCCAATGCGCCACCACCAAGGAATCCGATCAGATACATGACGCCGTACCAGTAGACCGTTATCGGCCCGACAGCAAAAACAACCGGATCAATAGAGGGATAAGTCAACATCGATGAGAATCAAGTGGCTTCAATTCAGTGCGATGAGCCCCATGAACTGGCCTTCAGTGGAGACATAGAAAACCACTAGCCAGTGTCTGCGGGAAACTCTCAGGGTCAATGTTTCAGTTCCGGCAAATCTGCAAAAAGATCGAGTGCCTCCGGGTTTGCAAGTGCCTCTCGGTTTTTCACCAGTTCACCATGGATGACTTTTCGAACCGCAAGTTCAACAATCTTGCCACTCTTGGTGCGTGGGATATCAGATACCTGTACGATACGCGCCGGCACATGACGAGGTGTTGTGTTTTGTCGAATCTTGGCGCGAATGACATCAGCAAGATCACTATCCAGGACAGTTCCTTCTCTTAAACGCACAAACAGGACAACTCGGACATCGCCTTCGAATTGCTGGCCAATCACCAGGCTTTCGATGACTTCATCAATCTGTTCGGCCTGCCGGTAAATCTCGGCTGTACCGATCCGCACTCCGCCAGGGTTAAGGACTGCATCAGAACGCCCGTAGATAATCATCCCCCCATTTTCAGTTTCGGCGACATAATCCCCGTGACACCAGATGTTCGGAAATTTGTCGAAGTAGGCTGCACGATACTTCTGACCTTCCGGATCATTCCAGAATCCGACGGGCATACAGGGGAACGAATTACTACAGGTCAATTCACCTTTCTGACCCGGTGTCAGAATCTCGCCCGAGTCGCCCCGGACCTCCACCTGCATGCCCAACCCCTTACACTGGATTTCGCCACGCCGAACGGGCAGTGTCGGATTCCCGAGCACAAAGCAGGACACGATATCCGTACCACCTGAAATCGATGACAGGCACACATCTTCCTTGATCGACTGGTAAACATAGTCGAAACCTTCCGGCATCAGTGGCGACCCTGTGGAAAGTACACTGCGCAAGTCAGTCAGATCGTGTGTTTCTGTCGGATGAATGCCAGCTTTGTTTGCCGCGTCAATAAACTTAGCCGAAGTGCCGAAAATGTTCATCTTTTCTTCAGATACAAAATCGAAAAGGGCGTTTCCGTCAGGGTAGAACGGTGATCCATCATACAGCCCGAGAATCGCGCCACTGGCAAGACCCGACACGAGCCAGTTCCACATCATCCAACCACAGGTCGTAAAGTAAAACAGTCGATCACCCGGATGGATGTCAGTATGCAGTCTGTGTTCCTTGAGATGCTGAAGCAGCGTACCGCCAGCACCGTGAATGATCGCTTTCGGAACCCCCGTCGTACCCGACGAGTACATGATGTAGAGGGGATGGTTAAATGGCAGTTTATTGAATTCTATCGAATCAGCGGGAACCAGAAATTCCTCCAGTAATACCCCTTTCGTGATCCGGCTGACGTCGGGTTGATCGGCCACCAGGGGGACGACCACGACCTTTTCCAGCGATGGTAATCCTGCACGGATAGCGTTCAGTTTGTCGAGCGAGTCATGTGCATTGCCGTTGTAAAAATAGCCATCCGCACTGAACAACACCTTTGGCTCAATCTGGCCAAACCTGTCGAGCACACCCTGGACGCCAAAATCCGGGGAACAAGATGACCAGATAGCGCCCAGCGATGCAGATGCCAGCATAGCGGAGACGGTTTCAGGCATGTTCGGCATGAACGCACAGACCCGGTCTCCCGCCTCAACGCCTGTTGACCGTAGCGCGGCGGCAATATCAGCCACCTGCCCATAGAGTTCCGCATGGCTGATCACCCGTCTGACTATATTCTCGGAACGAAACACCATGGCTGGTGAATCGGCCCGTTGGATCAACAAGTGGCTGGCAAAGTTTATCCGGCTGTCCGGAAACCACCGGGCCCCAGGCATGTGATCACGGTTTTCTACCGTGCGTTCATCGGGTGATCTAGGAGGCAGGCCACAGAAATCCCACAGGCACTCCCAGAAGACACAGGGTTGAGCCACTGACCAGGCATGTACTGCATTGTAATCTGGCAGCGACTGACCAGTTCTTGACTCAACTTGACGGACAAATGCCGTGATGTGCGCGTTGGCGATTCTTGAAGAAGAAGGCTGCCACAGAATTTCTGATACCGAGTCCATGTCTTCCAAGACCAACCGTTAACCGACCCGCTAAGGTCAGCGCGTTAAGATAAAACCAGTAGAACCTGGCAACCCCAAACTGGATATTCTAACAATCTTAATTGGCGAGACTTCAGCCAACCATCCTAGAGGGATCTGCGCAAACCGCTTACACTAGCGATTCACGTCACCCCGGGCAAAGCAGTAACCATGCGAACTTCCCAGTTTCTGATTGCGACCCTTAAAGAAACCCCAGCCGACGCGGAGATTATCAGTCACCAACTGATGCTCCGAGCCGGACTGATCAGGCAGGTCGCAGCCGGTGTCTACAACTGGCTGCCACTGGGTCATCGCGTGCTTCGCAAAGTCGAAACTGTAGTGCGTGAAGAAATGAACAGAAGCGGTGCCCAGGAGGTCCTGCTATCTGCCATCCAACCAGCCGAACTGTGGCGTGCTTCGGGGCGTTGGGAGGACTATGGGCCGGAATTGCTGAGACTGACTGATCGGCATCAACGCGAATTCTGTTTTGGCCCCACCCATGAAGAAGTCATCACTACCCTAGCCAAGTCCGAAATACGTAGCTATCGCCAGCTGCCTCTTAACCTGTACCAGATTCAGACCAAGTTTCGAGATGAAATTCGGCCGCGGTTCGGTGTCATGCGCGCACGTGAATTCATTATGAAAGACGCGTATACGTTTGATGCCGATGCAAAAGGTATGGCCAAAAGTTACCAAACCATGTACGACACTTATCAGCGCATTTTTGATCGCCTGGGATTGGAAGCCCGCGCGGTAGAGGCAGACAGCGGCAGCATTGGCGGAAGTTTTTCCCATGAATTCCACGTATTGGCTGATTCGGGGGAAGACTCGATCGCCCTTTGTTCTGAAGCCGGTTATTCAGCAAATATTGAAAAAGTAACCCTGGAGCCATCGCTGGCTGGAAGACCCTCGCCCGGTACGGCGATGGGCGAGATTGACACCCCGGGCCAACACACCATTGCCGATCTATGCCAATTCCTCGAGATTCAGCCCCAACAAACGGTTAAGACCCTGATAGTCGCAGGTGCTGACGGCGGTGTTGTTGCACTCGTTCTTCGCGGCGATCATGAGCTCAATAGCGTAAAAGCAGAGACACTGAACGAGATTGCCAAACCACTGCAGATGGCCAGTGCAGATGATATCCGCAGGGCGACCGGCTCGGAGCCCGGTTCGATTGGTCCGGTAGGGCTCTCGTTTCCTGTTGTTGCTGACTACAGTGCTGCTGTACTCGCAAACTTTATTTGCGGCGCAAACCAGGTCGATAAACACTTGAAAAATGTCAACTGGATGCGCGACCTCCCAGAACCCGCAGTAGCGGATATCAGACGGGCAGTAGACGGCGATCCCTGCCCCACCGATCCGTCAAAGACGATCCATGTACGGCGAGGAATTGAAGTAGGGCACGTCTTTCAGCTGGGCACCAAGTACAGCGAAGCACTGGGGGCCTCCTATCTCGACAAATCGGGCAAAGCGCAGCCGATGTATATGGGCTGTTATGGGATCGGCATCACTCGTATCGTGGCAGCGGCGATCGAGCAGAGCCACGATGAACACGGCATCATATGGCCCGACCCCATCACGCCGTTTGACGTGGGCATCGTGCCCATTGGCCTGCACAAGTCCGCCACCGTCGCTTCTGCAGTTGAGCGGCTTTATACCGAGCTGACAAGCTGCGGATTTGAAGTTCTGATCGACGACCGGAACGAGCGTCCCGGCGTCATGTTTTCAGAGATGGATCTGGTGGGTATTCCGCATCGGCTGGTAATCGGTGAGCGCGGCCTCAAATCCGGGACGATCGAATACCGTAACCGCCGCTCCGGTGCAACTGACGACTATCCATTCGATGAGGTCGTACAAGCGCTCGTGACTTTGCGCGAGCTATAGCCGTCCGCGTCTGTGACAGGCGCCCAAGATCCGGCGTTTAAAGAGCCAACATCAAGTAGTCAATATCTGCCTTCTCAACCACGCCTAGAGCCCATGCTCCGCGGGTTTTTGCGTGGTCTATCGCCAGCTGAATCTGCTGCTCACTGGCCTCTCGGTCGATATGCAACACCTGGCCCGGATAGATCAAGTCGGGATCGTAGATGTCGTCGCGATTTCGTTTGTACAGCAGAGGCCACTGGTAGGAATCACCATAAACCTGTGCCTGTCCAGAGATTCCCCACAGATGATCGCCCGACTGAACAATGTAACGACTGATCGGTGC
>JYMV01020319.1_pt1 | contig 21358 bp, 19 predicted proteins | sample 338911 | NCBI WGS metagenome assembly JYMV01 (sample SAMN03354496, study PRJNA234377) | hydrothermal vent metagenome | biome: Deep sea; feature: Hydrothermal plumes at the Eastern Lau Spreading Center, Western Pacific Ocean; material: Seawater | place: Tonga | collected 2009 | depth 2000 m m
CCCCGCCAATGACGACGTTCTGGGGTGTCAGGCGTTTCAGCCAGACGGTGTAAACAAAAACATAGTAAAGAATCGTGACCAGCAAAAGCGCAGCAGATACCAGGTTCACGTAGTAGGCCATGGATGAAACGGCTGCCAGGGCCATGATGATACCGAAGGCCAGAGCTGGACCCGGACGCATGCGTCCAGCAGGTAACGGACGGTTCATTGTCCGGCTCATCTGTAGATCGATATCACGGTCGTACCACATATTGATCGCGCCAGCAGCACCGGCGCCGAGGGCGATAAATACGATTGCGGCTGTTGCCGTCCACGGGTCGATGCTGCCGGGTGCCAGCAACAATCCAACCAGTGCCGTAAACACCACCAGTGACATCACACGCGGTTTCATCAGGACCGCATAATCGGCCAGGTTAAAGCGGGGTTCCATGTGTTCGGCGGCCTTCAGCTCTGCCGAAAATCGGGTGCTTGGGGGGTTCTTAGTCTGCATCGGTGCAGCGACCTGACGGTCTGAGGCCGGCGGTTACCATAGGATGAAGGGTGTCAATTGGAGTAGTAGCGTGTTCAGCACAGGATTCTAACGTTTTCGGCCGACTTTCTGAACCTGGATAGCCAAAACAATACTGATCGGTCCCGTCATGCTTGGCATGAGGGCAGGCCAGAGGTTTTAGGGGAGAGGCTCTGGTGTTACCGGCCGAGCAGTTCGGTCAGCGAACCTGCCTGGGCGCCAGACATTCGTTGATCGATGTCGGTCAGGATGTCACCCAGCAGCCTGGGTCCGCGATAGATAAGTCCAGTATACAGTTGTATCAGGCTCGCACCGGCGGTGAACTTTTCCCAGGCGTCGGTGGCGTTCATGATTCCCCCGACACCAATGATCGGCAGTGCGCTGCCCAGTGCGCTGGCCAGTCTTGCAATCACACGGTTGGACATTTCGTTCAGCGGCTCACCACTTAACCCCCCTTGTTCTATTGATTGGGCTGCCTGGGCAGATACCCCGGGCCGGCTGGTCGTTGTATTGGTGGCGATGACCGCGTCTAACTCGTAGCGAGCGAGTGATTCGGCGATCCGGTCGATATCCATCTGATCGATGTCTGGTGAGATTTTGACGGCCAAAGGCGTGTAGTACCCGTGGTTGTCTGACAGCCTGGATTGCTCGTCCTTGAGTTTTGCCAGAAGATTCTCGAGCGCGTCTACACCCTGTAAGTCACGCAGACCTGGTGTATTGGGTGATGAGATGTTTACTGCGATGTAGTCGGCGACGCTATACACCGCTCGCAGCACGGTCAAATAGTCGTGTTCAGCATGTTCCAGCGGTGTGGCGGCATTTTTACCGATATTAATCCCGACCCGAACGGTGTGACGACTGCGGGCCAGGTTTGATAGAAATTGGTTAAGCCCGACACTGTTGAAACCGTTGCGGTTGATCACTCCGTTGATCGTACTCAGACGAAACAACCGGGGTCTGGGATTACCCGGTTGAGCGAGCGGCGTCACAGTGCCCAGCTCGACAAAACCGAAACCCAGGGCGCTGAGTCCATCAACAGCGCTGGCATGTTTGTCCACTGTGGTCGGGTGCTGGGGTAATCGCCCACGGACCGCATCAGCCAGGAACTGGTCAAGCGGATGAATTCGCCCAGCCAAACTCAGGGCTTTCAGTGTGAGCTGGTGACTGGCCTCCGGCGGCAGCTGGAACAGCAGGGGGCGCAGTAAGCGATAGCTGTCCACAGCTCAGAACACCTCGCCGGTATCGAGGTAGCGCCATCTCCCGCGGGATAAATCTCCAAGACCTACCCGACCAATGCGCACACGAACCAAAGAATGAACCCGAAGTCCGACGAGATCGCACATTCGCCGAATCTGTCTTTTGCGCCCTTCCTGAAGCACCAGACGCAGGGTCCGATCGTCTGTCTGTGTGATGTGGGCCGGTTTCAGAAGATGCCCGTCCAGTGTCAGTTCTCCCTGCATCTGGACGAGCGCGGCAGTGGGTACCCGTTCGGTTAAGCGGACGACATATTCTTTTTCGATGACTGAATTTGGGCTGATGAGTTGTCGTGCAACTTGCCCATCCTGAGTCAGGACGAGCAGACCGCTGGAGTCAATGTCAAGTCGCCCAGCAACATGCAGGGTTTTCACGGGAGGAGGCTCTCGGGGTGTCTGATCCGCAAGACACTGAAGATTTCTCCGGGTAATCAGCGAAGCGGCTTCCTGGTAGCCTTTTTCCGGCTGGTTCGAAACCACGCCTGGCGGTTTGTTGAGCAGTACGGTCACAAGACGCAGACGCTCGCTCTGAATTTCTGGCGCTAAAGCAATGCAGACGGTTGGATCGAACCGAGAACCCAGGCGGTCGACGACTTGGCCATCAACAAGAACCATGCCCTTTTCGATCAGGCGGTCGGCCTCCCGGCGTGAACACAGTCCGCGTTCGGCCATCAGTTTCGACAATCGGATACCGCTCATGTTCAGTGCGGTGTATCAGCTGCAGCCATCAATTGCCGGTGACGTTACTCAAGAACTGTTCAGCAGTCTGTTGTGCATTACCGATATAACGGGCAGGTGTCAGTTGATTTAGCTCATCTCGGACGCCCTGAGGTAGAGACAGGCCATCAATGAACGCTCTGAGTGACTCAGCGGTGATCTCTTTACGGCCGTGGGTCAGCGCTTTGAGTTGCTCATAGGGTTGGGCGATGCCGTGTCGGCGCATGACTGTCTGTACAGCTTCGGCGAGCACCTCCCAGGCATTGTCCAGATCATCCAGCAGTTGATCGGGATTCACCTGGAGCTTCTTGAGGCCGCGGTCTGAGGAATCAAGCGCGAGCACAGAGTAAGCCAATGCACTGCCAAGATTACGGAGCACGGTTGAATCACTTAAGTCTCTCTGCCAGCGGCTGATAGGCAGCTTTTCTGCGAGATGTCCCAGTATTGCATTTGCAAGACCGACGTTGCCTTCGGAGTTCTCGAAATCTATCGGGTTAACTTTATGTGGCATGGTGCTGGAGCCGACTTCACCATCCTTCAGGCGCTGACTGAAATAGCCGAGCGAGATGTAGCCCCACAGGTCACGATCGAGATCCAGCACGATCAGGTTGAGGCGCATCAGTGCATGGCACAGTTCTGCGATACAGTCATGTGGCTCGATCTGAGTGGTCAAAGGCTGATTCCGGATACCGAACGATTCCACCACGTCGCGTGATAGTGCTGGCCAGTCGACATCAGGGTAGGCTGCAAGGTGCGCATTGTAGTTACCGACAGCACCATTCATCTTTCCATACAGCGGCACGTCCGCTATCTTCTGTTGTGCTGTCAGCAAACGGGCCGTTACGTTAGCCAGTTCCTTGCCGAGCGTGGTTGGACTCGCCGTCTGGCCGTGGGTTCTGGAAAGCATAGGCTGACCCGCAGTTGATCTAGCCAGCTCAGACAGGCTCTGGATCAGTTGGTCGATCAGCGGCAGCAAGATGTTGTTTCTGCCCTTATCCAGCATAACAGCATAAGCCAGGTTATTGATGTCCTCGGATGTACATGCAAAATGGATGAACTCAGAGACTTCTTGAAGCTCTGGCTTGCCGCTAACCGCTGCCTTGAGAAAATATTCTACGGCCTTTACATCATGATTGGTTTTGGACTCGATCGCCTTGACCTGTTCTGCGTCGGTTACGGAGAAGTCAGCAACAATATGATCGAGGAATGCGTAGGCATCATCAGTAAGTGGGGGTACTTCCGGGATTTGCGGTGTACGGGCAAGTTGTTCAAGCCAGCGCACTTCAATTTCAACGCGTTGTTTGATCAATCCGAATTCGCTGAACAGATCTTTGAGGGGAGCCAGACGGCTGGCGTAGCGGCCATCAAGAGGCGACAGGGCCTGGAGGGCCGTGATCGTCTGCGGTGAAGAATCTGAGACAGTCATTGAGCCGATCGGGTCAGCATCAGGCGCGGGAATACTAACACAACAGTGGGCTTTATCAGTTCGACAAAGATCAGAAGTCGACAGATTGGTGAGTCGATCACTGCTTTCGCAGGGTTCCGCTACTCAGCAGTACCGCGATCCAGCGGTTCTTGGGATCGCTCTCCAGTGCGATTTTGACCAGCATGGTCAAAGGCGCTGATAAAAACATACCGACCGGGCCGAAGACCCACCCCCAGAAGATCAGTGAGACGAACACAACCAGCGTCGAAAGGCCCAGGCCTCGACCCATAAAGCGGGGCTCTATCAGATTACCAACCACAAGGTTTATCGCAACGTAACCGGCGGCCACCAGCAGTGCGTCTTGCACGCCTGCATCCAGAAAGGCCAGGAACACCACCGGGACCGCCGCGATGATTGAGCCAACATAAGGTACGAAATTCATGAAAAAGGCGATCGAGCCCCAGAGCACAGCAAAATCGACACCTAAAAAAAACAGCCAGGCCGTGACGACCACTCCTGTAATCAGGCTGGTGATCGATTTGATTACCAGGTATTCCTTTACAGCGCTCAGGAACTCAGACAGCCTTTTCAGGGTGGTATCGGGGTCGGAGAGGATTGCACGGATCTTGGCGGGTATCGTGGATGCTTCGACCAAAAGAAAGACGACGGTGAAAAAAATCAACAGGCTGTCACCCACGATCCGGCCGACGCTGCCGACCAATACACCGATAATCCGGGCAGCTGCCTTGGGATCAACGACCGTGAACTCAGTACCGGTGAACCCCGTTAGCTGATGACGGGCGGCCCAGTCACTCAGTAACGTAATAGTCGTACGCAGTTTGTTTTCATAGGCCGGGAGCAGAGTGCTGAACTGGTCTACGGACGAACTGATCAGTGAACCAACAGTCAGAATGAAACTCGCAAGCACGAGTAGAATGAGACCCAGCGCAGCCCATGTGGGGGCGCCTTTGCCAGTCAGCCATAGCATGAACGGTGTTGTAATTATGGCGATGAACAGGGCCATCAACAGTGGGACAATAATGGTACTGGCGGCTTTAAGGCCCGCAATGACGATCACAAGTGAAGCCAGAACGAGTAGTACACGAGTGCCTGTGCTGGACATGATTTGTATTTTGGCTGTGGTTGTTTTAGCGGCCCTGGCCTGTCTGCTGCAACGAATCAGGAACTCTGACCAATTTGGAGTCTACAGGCTGCAATACAGGCAGGCTCGCTGTTACGGTCAGTCCAGGTGAGCCATGCTCTGTCGGCATTGTTTTTCGATATTGTCCAGTTCCTTAAGGGTAACGTCGATATCGTCCCGCTGTTGCTTAAGCGTTTTCCGTCGTAAGCTGATTTTTTCGATGAAATACCCGAGCTGACCCACTTCACCGGGTTCTGAATCGTACATATCGATGATGTCGCCGATTTCACTCAGCGAGAAGCCCAATCGCTTACCGCGCAGAATCAGTTTGAGGCGTATACGGTCCCTGCTGGAGTAGACACGTTGCCGCCCTTGACGGTGCGGCTCGAGCAAACCTTCGTCTTCATAAAATCGGATAGCACGCGTGGTGACATCGAATTCCCGGGAAAGTTCGGATATTGAGAATTGTTCTTGGGTGGGTTCGCCTTGCCGTGCATTTTCACTCAATTGAAGCATATTTACAGTATAGCTTTGATTGACGTTTACGTAAACGGAAATTAAAATGATCGACCTTCCCACACCCGTCCGCCCCAATACTCATGAGTCAGGCTGCTGTTACTTCGGAACGACCATTGGCGCCGTTGCGTGAACCGGATTACCGCGTCCGATTCATCACCGCAGCAAGCCTGTTTGACGGCCATGACGCGTCAATCAACGTCATGCGGCGCATTCTCCAGTCCTCCGGCGTGGAAGTCATCCACCTTGGGCACAACCGGTCGGTGCAGGAAATCGTTGATGCGGCCGTAGAAGAAGATGCGCAGGGTATCGCCGTCAGTTCCTACCAGGGTGGCCACACCGAATTTTTTAAGTACATGATTGACATGCTGACGCAGCGGGGGCGTGCGGATATTCGGGTATTCGGCGGTGGCGGTGGGGTGATTGTTCCTGCTGAGATTCAGGAACTTCAGGATTACGGGGTGTGTCGAATTTATTCGCCTCAGGACGGATATGCACTGGGTCTGCAGGGCATGATCGATGACATGATCGAACGAGCCGATTTCTATCCCGCTGCACAGACAATTCAAGAGGCTGATCAGCTCGATGGCGCATCAGTTGAAGATCTCGCAAGAGTCATTACGGCACTTGAAAACAGGACTGCACCGACATCGTTTGTTAACGGTTTACGTATTGCAGCTAGCGAGAAAAAAATTGATGTCCCGGTGCTTGGAATTACCGGAACTGGTGGGTCTGGTAAGTCGTCACTGACAGACGAGCTTATACTGAGGTTACGGTTTGAGTTCGGTGATTCGATCAGAATTGCAATATTGGCGATAGATCCTTCTCGCCGAAAATCTGGAGGGGCCCTTCTGGGAGATCGGATCCGGATGAATGCGATCGAGGGTACTTCGGTATTCATGCGTTCTCTGGCAACGCGCACTTCGGGGCTGGAACTCCCGTCGCAACTGCCTGAGATCATTGAAGCAACCAAGCGCGCAGGCTACGGGCTGGTGATAGTTGAAACGCCCGGGATCGGCCAAGGTGATTCCGGAATCGTGCCACTGGTTGACTGTTCGCTCTACGTGATGACACCAGAATTTGGTGCTGCAACTCAGCTTGAGAAGATCGATATGTTGGACTATGCCGATCTTGTTGCAATCAACAAGTTCGATCGTAAGGGTGCCGAAGACGCTTTACGGGATGTACGTAAACAGATGCAGCGTAACCGGCAAGCGTTTGACCAATCTCTCGATGAGATGCCCGTCTATGGCACGATGGCGTCCAATTTTAACGATCAGGGTGTGACTACGCTTTATGACCGGTTGTGTTTGGTCCTCGAACCCTTAGGATTGCCTGCGCGGCAACAGGACCGGGGATCCGTGGTATCCACTGGTTCTGATCAACGAGGTATTGTGCCCGTATCCCGTCAGCGTTACCTGTCTGAAATTGCAGACGGTGTCCGGTCTTACCGGGATACGGCAGCGCGCCAGGCCCAGGTTGCCCGCGAACATCAGCAGTTACAGGCCAGTATCCGGATGTTGGGAGAACAGGACAAGAATACCGATGAACTGCAGCAACTCGCAGCCGAGCGGGAAAAGGCGTTGAGTGAAGATTCTCAACTGCAGTTACGGGCATTCCCTAAGCTGATCGAGGATTATTCTGGGCCATCTCTGGTTTATTCAGTTCAAGGTCAGGATGTCAGTCAGTTGCTGACTTACACCTCTTTGTCTGGTACGAAAGTCCCCCGTGTCAGTCTGCCGCGTTATCAGGATCACGGTGATATTCTACGCTGGTTAATGTTGGAAAACGTACCCGGCAGGTTTCCGTTTACCGCGGGTGTTTTCCCGTTCAAGCGGGAAAACGAAGATCCTACTCGTATGTTTGCCGGTGAAGGGGATGCGTTCAGAACCAATCATCGATTTCACTACCTGTCCAAGGATACGGTAGCGAAACGACTTTCTACAGCTTTTGATTCTGTGACCTTATATGGTGCTGACCCTGCGCAAAGGCCGGATATCTACGGAAAGGTCGGTACTTCCGGTGTGTCGATTGCGACGCTTGATGACATGCGGGCTTTGTACGATGGTTTCGACCTGTGCAGTCCGGAGACATCCGTCTCTATGACTATCAACGGACCTGCACCAACGGTACTCGCTTTTTTCCTGAATACGGCAATCGATCAGCAGGTCGAACGGTTTCGTTCGGACAATGGCCGTGAGCCGGACGAATCGGAATACCGGCACCTTTTTTCCTGGACCCTGGAGAATGTTCGCGGCACTGTACAGGCAGACATCCTCAAGGAAGATCAAGGGCAGAATACTTGTCTTTTTTCAACCGATTTCAGCTTGCGGATGATGGGAGACATACAGCAGTATTTTATCGATAACGGTATTGGCAATTTTTACTCGGTATCGATATCGGGTTATCACATCGCGGAAGCTGGTGCGAACCCGATTACCCAGCTCGCATTGACACTGTCCAATGGGTTTACCTATGTTGAGGCTTATCTTGCCCGGGGAATGGGTGTTGATCAGTTTGCACCAAATTTCTCGTTTTTCTTCTCCAATGGCATGGATCCGGAATACACGGTTATGGGGCGTGTCGCGAGGCGGATCTGGGCGATTGGGATGCGCGATCGCTATGGGGCGAACGAGCGCAGTCAAAGACTCAAATACCATATCCAGACGTCAGGCCGCTCGCTTCATGCACAGGAGATGAGTTTCAACGACATCCGTACAACACTGCAGGCGCTGATTGCCGTTTACGATAACTGCAACAGTCTGCACACCAATGCCAATGATGAGGCAGTGACCACGCCCAGCGAAGACTCGGTTCGTCGGGCACTGGCGATACAGATGGTCATTAACCGGGAATGGGGCCTGGCAAAAAATGAAAACCCCAGTCAGGGCAGTTTTGTGATCGAGGAACTGACTGACCTGGTAGAGGAGGCTGTACTTACGGAGTTCGACCGCATTACAGATCGAGGCGGTGTACTCGGAGCCATGGAGACCGGTTATCAGCGAGGTAAGATACAGGAAGAATCGCTGTACTATGAGCACCGTAAGCACGATGGGAGTTATCCAATTGTTGGTGTGAATATGTTCTTGGGTCCGGAAACCGACAACAGCGAAACAACGGAACTGACGCGGGGTACCGAGTCAGAAAAGCAAAGTCAGCTTACGCGCCTGGCTGAATTTCAAACACAACATGCAGGATCTTCGGTTAAGGCGCTTGATGCTGTGCAACGTGCTGTACTGGAAGGTCAAAACGTATTTGCTGAATTAATGCGGGCTGTCCGGGTCTGTTCGCTTGGTCAAATCACTGATGCCTTGTTTGAAGTTGGTGGCAAGTACCGTCGTAACATGTAGAATTCCGCGTCGCAGCAGTCTTAGCCCAGTCTTCTTTTGCTCTGCTCTGGTCGTTGTGCCAGCTTTAAGAAGAAATTAACTTCTGTTCATTAAATTAAAGGGGTTGTTGAGTGAATCAATCGATAAATCGGATGCGTTCCAATGTGCTGGTTCTTGCCTGCTGTCAGGCACTGACCATGTCTGGGAGTTCGTTGATTATTCTGACGTCAGCACTCGTGGGCGCTATTCTGGCACCCCATCCTCAGTGGGCAACACTGCCGGTGGCCTGTATGTTTACGGGCACTCTGATCGCAACTTTCCCTGCGTCGATGCTGATGAAACGAATTGGCCGACGGGCTGGTTTTTATGTCGGCCTGATAATTGGGTTGATCGGTGCGATCATTGTCACCACCGGGGTCATTGATGGAGGGTTCTTCTATTTCTGTATGGGTTCGTTCCTGATTGGAGTCGTCAATGCGTTCGGCCAATACTACCGGTTTGCGGCTTCGGATGTTGCGACATCTGAATATCGTAGTCGGGCAATTTCCTGGGTCTTGGCCGGGGGTATCGTGGCCGCATTTATCGGTCCTGGAATCGCGATCTGGACGTGGGACATGGTTGCCACTGTGCCTTACGCCGGGAGCTATTCTATGCTTGTCGGGCTCTATGCTATCTCAATGTTATTTCTATTCTTCGCCCGGCTTCCTATGCCCACCATTGAGGAACGTTCGGGAGCTACCCGCCCACTGTCACAAATTATCAGGCAACCGGAGTTTTTTGTTGCAGTCATCGGAGCAACCGTTGCTTACGGTTCGATGAATCTGATCATGGTTGCAACGCCGGTAGAAATGAAAGGCAGTGGTTATCTTTTGCCTGACTCGGCTTCGGTGATTATGTGGCATATACTGGCAATGTTTGCGCCGTCCTTTGTTACGGGGCACCTGATCCGGCACTTTGGAGTCACTCGCATTATGGTGACAGGAACTTTGCTATTAGCGGTATGCGTCACGATCAATCTCAATGGATCGAGCTTGATTCACTTCACGTCAGCCCTGATTGCTTTGGGGCTTGGATGGAACTTTCTGTTTGTCGGTGGTACGACACTGCTTGCCGATGCTTATCGGCCAGCCGAAAAAGCAAAGACACAAGGCTTTAATGACTTGATCATATTTAGTACCGTCGCAATGACCGCGGTAACGTCCGGATTGTTGCACCACCACTTTGGCTGGGAGACTATTAACCTTGCGGTGATACCGGCCATTGTGCTGGCTTTTGCGACCACACTATGGCTTGACCGCAGGCGTCGTCGACTCATGCAACATCGTACCGTGTGAGATCGCCCCTACTATTCTATTTGTGAGGATCGGTTCGGGGCGCTATCGCGCTTGCACTCTGGCTACAGGATGTAGATCGAATTCTCTGCGATCTTGGCCGAATTATTTACTCTGAAAAAAGACTGGCTGTTTCCAATAGGGTGTCGCAATTGATCACTGCATGGTAAGTCGGCGGCACGTCGGCTTTTCTTGTGGCTTTTTTAATGATGGCTGCCAGATTAGGTTTCTTGTCAGCAGGCGTATCACCTTTGCCAATACCCCCACCGAACTCGACAAAAGTATTAAGGCCACTGCCCAGTGCGTTGATAAGGTTTTCGTGCCAGCGTACAGGATTAGTTAACTGCCAGAACAGGCGTGATTTGATGATCTGTGGATCGTCATCATGAAATCTACCTGTGTAGTTTGAGAGCACACGAATCTGGGGTGATGTCAGTGGAGCTTTGTCGAGGATGGGTCTGAATCTGCGTGCAGCCTCAACCATATAGTACGTGTGAAATGCCCCTTCCGTCTTGAGTCGGGAACTGCGTTTCTTGGGGAATTGTTCAGTCAGTTCGTCGACTAGTTTATCCAGATCTTCGGAAAGGCCACCGACAACGGTTTGGTCAGGTAGATTACAGGCAGCAATGCTGCACAAGTGTTTTTCTGCCAGCAACTCAGCCTCTTCGAGTCCAAGCGACAGAGCTTCCATTTCTCCAGCGCCATGGTTTCCCATCAGCGTGCCGCGGTGGTGGACAAGGTCCAGCGCGGTTTTGAATTCCAGCGCCCCGGCAGCAACCAGTGCAGTGTATTCCCCCAAACTGTGTCCGGCGGACGCTTCGGCGGAAATCGGTGTGGCCAGGAGTTCCTGGAGTACCCGCAGGCAGGCAACAGAGTGAGTCAGGAGAACCGGCTGCGTATAGCGGGTGAGATGGATGTGTTCTTGGGGGTCTTCGAAGGACAGTGCCGCCATGTCATAGCCGAGAATCTCTGATGCTTCATCATAGGTCTGACGTACACAGTCGTATGCCTGGTAAAGGTCCTGGCCCATTCCAAGATACTGGGAACCCTGGCCGGGAAATAGAAACAGAACTCGTTGATCTGGACGATTCATGATAGAAGCCTGAGTTAATTTCGGGACATGCAGGCACGGATGTCTGGTTGAATTTCGGGAGTATCATTTTAGTGGCTAACGTGGCCGACTGCCTGGCGCCTGATGAGAAGGCACGACATGACAGTGCTGGGTGGTGGATACACAAAAAAAACCCATCACGGAGGGCGCGACGGGCGAATAAAGCAGATCAACCTTAACAGGATCCGAAAAGGATTATTCCCTTAAAATGATACTCTTAGCAAAAACCCTTGTCAATCAACACGAGCTGTTGGCTCTGCCACGATCTCAGTTACTTCGATCGCGCACCGGTGGATGACTACCACAGGTGACGATAACGGGCACAGCGAAGCTGCGCCGCTGCCGGGTCAGCGCAATTTCTTTGCTGTATCGGCGGTTCTGTTTACGCGTACTTGTGTAATACCTTATGCTGGGCTGATGTCGATCTACATCGCAAGGCACGGTCAGACCGATTGGAATCTCCTGGGTAAGTGGCAATCGAGAACGGACGTGCCGCTGAACAAAACTGGATATCGACAGGCTGAAAAACTCAGGGACAAGCTTGCAGAGCAGGGGGTTCGCTTCAATGTCGCAATGACATCGCCACTGGTTCGTGCCGTCGAGACAGCGAAAGTACTGCTCGAAGGGAGTCATGTGATAGGGCGCAAGGAAAAAGATGTTCGGGCTGTGTTGGGGGATGATCAATATGATCAATGGCGATCGACCATGATGTGTGTACCCGCACCCGGTGGAGAGAGTATCACTGATGTTGCCCGCCGCTTGCAGCCCGTTGTCACTTGGCTGAGCCAGCAGATCGGCAGCGTACTGATCGTGGGTCATCAGTACGTCAATATGGCGCTTAAAGCACAGCTCTGTGACCGATTTGGCAGAAGCGATCTTCTGGAATTCAAACAGGCCAACGATGAAATAGACATCTGGGATCATCAGTCTCGTCAGTCGATCGGCCTGATCAAATTAGATGAATTTTGACGGCGAACACCTACCAGTTTGATCCCCAGGCTGCCGTCGCGCATCTGCGCCGTGTTGACCGGGGCATGGACCGCCTGGTTCAGCAGGTTGGGGCGCTAGAGTTGCCGGTTAAGCGAAATCGTTCCGTTTTTGAGTATCTGGTCCGGAGCATTGTCTATCAGCAGTTGAGCGGTAAGGCGGCAGCGACTATTCACGCGCGTTTATTAGCGTTGTTTCAGACTCATCGAATTGATGCGGAGCAGTTGCTGAAAATGCCGACTAGCAGACTTCGAAGTGCCGGGTTGTCGCGTTCCAAGTGCCTGGCGTTAAGAGATCTGGCCGCTAGAGCGCCGACGCGGAGATCATTGATCGTCTGACGCAGGTCCGGGGAATCGGCCCGTGGACTGTACAGATGCTGCTGATTTTTTATCTGGGTCGGCCCGATGTATTGCCCATCGGAGATCTGGGCGTGCGCAAGGGTTACCAACAGCTCAGAGGGTTTAAGACACTTCCGGACCCGGACAAGCTGGAAAGAGCAGGTCGACGATGGCGCCCCTACCGGTCGGTTGCAACCTGGTATCTCTGGCGCGCACTGGACATTGTGCTACCGACAGATTGACGAGGACTCAGCCGTTTGCCGTAACATTATGTGCCATCAGCATGTGATACCGGCCCAGCAGGAGTTCCCTGCTTTCAGTACGTTCGGGATCGACAATAATACACTCAACGGGGCATACCTCGACGCACTGTGAAACCTCGAAGTGTCCAATACACTCGGTACAGCGAAGCGGTTCGATTTCGTAAATCTCGTCGCCCTGGTAGATGGCGTCATTTGGGCACTCAGGTTCGCAAACATCACAATTGATACATTCATCTGTGATTATCAGTGCCATAAGAAATGTCTCAATGCAAAACGTACACGATACACCGATTGAACATGGGTCAGGCGGGGCCTTGCTCTGCTAATTTTTGGGTCAGTGCCTCGTTGACTGTAGGATCGAGGAACTGACTCACGTCACCACCCATTGAGGCGATCTCCTTCACCAGGGATGCCGATAAAAAGGTGAATTGCTCCGAAGGTGTCAGGAATACAGTTTCCACGTTGCTGGCGAGTCTTCGGTTCATGGCTGCGAGTTGAAATTCGTATTCAAAATCCGAGACTGCGCGCAGTCCGCGCAGCACCACCGGCGTGTTGTGTTCAGTCGCACAATTAACCAGCAATCCTGAAAAGCTGGACACGCTCACGTTATCAATGTGTGACAGGACTTTTTGGGTCAGTTGGAGGCGTTCCTCGAGGGAGAACAAGGGGGCTTTTGCTGTGCTGGCTGCGATCGCCACAACCACATGTTCGAACATTCGGCTGGCGCGTTCAGCAAGATCGATATGTCCGTTGGTTATGGGATCGAAGGTACCTGGATACAGTGCTCTAGCGGCCATAGATTCTGGTTTTCTGATGCAGATTAGGGTAAGTTAGCGATTATAAATCGAATCTTCTCGTTACTGGACATTCGGAGTAAATCATGGAAACAGTTAATTTTACCAGCATGGCGCAGGGCACACGCGCGGAATACGAGTTGCTGGACCGGTATGAGGCAGAATTTACCGACTCGCTGGCGCGCAGGATTCTCGAATACCTTGAAAAGCTGAACGACTCGATTTCTGGTTACAAGGTCAGCCGGCTCGAGCATTGTCTGCAGTCGGCGACTCGTGCACATCGTGCAGGAGAGCCTGAAGAAGTTGTGGTTGCTGCTCTGGTTCATGACATTGGTGACATGATTGCGCCGTTTTCTCACAGCGAGTTAGCGGCGGCAGTACTACGTCCTTTCGTGTCGGAGAAGACTTACTGGATCGTCAAGCATCACGGCCTATTCCAGATGTACTACTTTGCACACCATCTGGGAGGTGATCGAAATGCCCGCGATCGTTACCGCGATCATCAGTGGTACGATGACGCTATTCGATTCTGTGAGTTCTATGATCAGAACTGTTTTGATCCTGACTACGACTCTGAATCACTTGCGTTTTTTGCACCCATGGTTGAACGGCTGTTTAGGCGGGGGAATATCCGCGATTTCGAGACTGATGTACGCTATGGTGATCGTGTCGTTGCTTGATTGTCCAGTACTCACTGTCATGAGTACACGCAAAGAGTGCCCAGTTCATCGGTGTCGTCAGATCAGACGGTCGGATTGATCGCTAGACGTGATCTGAAACAGGCGACAGCTGACCTGGCCGGCATGGCCACTGCGCAGTTCCTCCCAGTTTTTGGGATAGGCCAGTTTCAGGCGGCGCTCGGTCTCGACATACACCATCGTACCCGGTGCCAGTTGGTGAGCCTGCAGACGCGCGATTGAACGACGGGCCAGGTCGCTGTTGTAGGGCGGGTCCAGAAAGACAATATCGAATGCCTGGTTACTGCTTGCCAGCCATTCCAGTGCGTCTTCGCAATACACTCTGATCTTCTGTGCACCCAGTCGCACACGGTTTTTATTGATTTCCTCGCAGGATTGTCGATTATTGTCGACTAATATGACCAGTGCTGCGCCCCTGGAGGCCGCTTCGAACCCCAGTGCACCACTGCCACAGAACAGATCCAAACAACAAGCACCTTCTATGACGGGGGCAAGCCAGTTGAAAAGTTTTTCACGAATAGCGTCTGGGGTTGGACGAAGGTCTGCGCCGCCGTTGAAATACAACGTATGCCGCTTCCATTGGCCACCGATGATCCGCAGCCGTCCACGGTTACGTTGGGAAGGGGCATTCTTGGTCCGGGGCATGGCGAGCTCGAGTCAGCGACAGTGCTCAATGATACGATATAGAACCGTGGCCGATGATCAATGTTGTGTATTGTGGAGTACTGATGCCTAAGCCAGATGAAACCAGGGGGCTCTTTACCCGTCTCAGAAAGACACGGGAATCGCTTGCTGCGAATCTCTCGGGACTGTTCCGATCTGGATCAGCAGCGCTCGATGATGCAGCTTTTGATGACTTGGTGGATCAGCTCATCCTGGCGGACCTGGGTGTTGAGGCCAGTACCCAGATTGTAGCCGCTCTGCGACGCCAGGCTGTTTCCACACGAGTCGAGACGAAAGAACAACTAAATGCGGCACTTAAAACGCAGTTACTCGAGATCTTGCGACCCTCGGTTCAGCCATTTGATCTGCCTGCAGTCTCGGCCGAACCGCGGGTAGTGGTTATGGTCGGTGTAAACGGAGTCGGTAAGACAACAACCGCGGCCAAACTCGCGCACTGGTTCACCCAGCAGGATCTCAAAGTCATGCTGGGTGCCTGTGATACTTATCGAGCTGCAGCTATAGAGCAGTTGCAGGTCTGGGGAGAGAGGCTTTCTTTACCAGTTATCGCTCAGCAGCGTGGAGCCGATGCAGCGGCGGTTGCCCACGATGCCTTGAGTTCCGCGAAGGCCCGTTCTGTCGATGTTCTGATCATCGATTCTGCGGGGCGGCAGCACGTTAATACTGAGCTGATGGATCAGTTACAGAAGATGAATCGCGTGATCCAACGTCTGGATGACAATGCCCCACACGAAACTCTGCTGGTCGTGGATGCAGCAACCGGTCAGAACGCATTGGCACAGGTAGGCGCTTTTGCAGCGTCGGTCCGGGTCACTGGATTGTGTGTGACGAAGCTCGATGGCACTGCCCGGGGTGGGGTACTGGTGGCCTTGGCGCAAAAATTCCAGTTGCCGATTTATTTTGTCGGTGTCGGCGAGTCGGTTAACGATTTACGCCCGTTTGACGCTGAAGCCTTTGTGACCGCACTGATCGGCGGAGACGGATAACTACTGGGTATCTCATCTGAATGATGAATCACCTGAATAGATGTCTTTATCTTGTTGAAAAATAATGAAATTAGTAAAGTAGACTGATAATATTTATGTTAGCACTCTGCGTAGAAGAGTGCTAAAATAGCGGTATCTTATGAACTCGGAATCGCTATGACCCAGACACTACCCATCGCATTGGATGTTGGACCGGCCCAGGGATTGTCACGCTACCTGCAGGCCATCAATGAAGCCCCGATGCTGTCAGAACAAGAGGAGAAAGATCTTGCTCGACGCTACAGCGAGGGAGAGGATCTAGAAGCGGCCCGCCTGCTGGTGTTTTCGCATCTTCGCTATGTCGCCTCGATTGCCCGAGGATTTACCGGTTATGGTCTGCCGCTGGCCGATCTGATTCAAGAAGGCAACGTTGGACTGATGAAGGCTGTGAAACGTTTTGATCACAATAGAGACGTGCGACTGGTTTCTTTTGCTGTGCACTGGATCAAGGCTGAAATCTATGAATATGTGGTTCGTAACTGGCGGATGGTCAAAGTTGATCGAAACAGACTGGGCTGGATGAAGCAGGATGAAATCGATGCCATGGCCGAGGATCTCAATGTCGATACCTCAACAGTGCGAGAAATGGAAAGCCGCATGACAGGTGCCGATGTCGCCTTTGAAGCAAATTCTACCGACGACGACGAAAACACATTCTGGTCACCGTCGGAAACTCTGGGCGACTACAGTGCAGATCCTGGGACATTGACGCTCAAAGCGGACGAGGCCCGGGTAAGGCAACAGCAACTTGATACAGCGCTTGCTGTTCTCGACGAGCGTAGCCGCGACATCATTCAATCGCGCTGGCTTGCTGAGAGTGGGAAGAAGACCACACTAGGGGTTCTTGCTGAACAGTACGGTGTATCGGCCGAACGTATCCGCCAGATTGAGAAAAGAGCATTAAAGCAGATGTACTCAGCAGTGAGTACCTGATCACCCCGTACCGTCAGTTTTCAAAAAGCTCCCGTCAGCGGGGGCTTTTTACTGCCGTAGGACAGCGTGGGAGCGACGCACTGCTATAATTGGCACGTCAAGTAGGTTAGCCAGTGTTATCCCCTCCGGTTTTTACCAAGGACCACCAACCGTGATGAGCGACAAGATCAAAAAGATCGTGCTTGCCTATTCTGGCGGGCTTGACACCTCAATTATCCTCAAGTGGCTGCAGGATCAGTACGACTGCGAAGTGGTGACATTTACTGCAGACCTTGGACAGCGGGGAGAAATCGAACCCGCACGCCAGAAAGCAGCAGGGCTCGGGGTGACGGAGATATTTATTGAGGATGTTCGTGAAGAGTTTGCCCGCGACTATATTTTTCCGATGTTCCGTGCCAATGCGGTTTATGAGGGTGAATATCTGCTCGGCACCTCAATAGCCAGGCCGTTGATTGCCAAGCGGTTGGTTGAAATTGCCGAATCCACAGGCGCAGATGCGATCTCGCATGGCGCGACAGGCAAAGGTAACGATCAGGTCCGATTGGAGTTGAATGCCTATGCCTTGAATCCTGAGATAAGAATTATTGCACCGTGGAGAGAATGGGAACTTGGTTCGCGTGAAAGCCTGGTCGACTACGCTCATCAGCACGGACTGCCAGTGGATGATCGTTTCTCATACTCCATGGACGCAAATCTTCTGCACATCTCCTACGAGGGTGGTGAGCTCGAAGATCCGTGGGTTGCGCCTGCTGAGACCATCTGGCGGTGGTCTGTTTCGCCCCAGGATGCGCCGGATGAGCCTGAGAATATTGAAGTCGAATTCCAACATGGTGATCCGGTGGCGATCGCTGGTGAGAAGTTGACACCGGCCGCTGTGATGGAAAGACTCAATGCGTTCGGTGTCCGGCATGGGATAGGCCGTGTGGATTTGGTTGAGAACCGTTATGTCGGGATGAAATCCCGGGGTTGTTACGAAACCCCTGGCGGCACCATTTTGCTTAAGGCCCATCGCGCGATCGAGTCGATAACGCTGGACCGTGAGGTTGCACATCTTAAAGATGAATTAATGCCGCGCTATGCCAAGCTGGTCTACAACGGTTATTGGTTTTCGCCGGAACGTGAGGTGATGCAAAAGATGATCGACCAGTCACAACAGATGGTCAACGGCCAGGTCAGACTGCAACTTTACAAAGGTAACGTTACCGTGCTGGGTCGCCGCTCCGAAGATTCTCTGTACGACGAAACGATCGCAACATTTGAGGACGATGGCGGTGCCTACCAGCAGCGCGATGCAGAAGGATTCATTAAACTGAATGCGTTGCGAATGCGCGTTGCGGCCAGTAAGGGGCGCCGGCGGAGCAGCGACTAAACCCATCCAGGCGAGAAGCCATTCGGTGATCCAGCCGCGTTTTGAATTAGCTTTTCTGGCACCTAGATACTGGGGTCACTGGATCGTGATGCTCATGATCGCGGCCTGTATCATTCTTCCTCGACGCTTGGTGTTGAAGGTGGGCAGTGCATTGGGTGACTTGTTTTATCGCAGTAATGAAAAGCGACGAAAGATCGCAGAGATTAATGTCCAGTTGTGCTTTCCTGAGCTTTCTGTCGATCAGCGCCAGCGGCTTATCCGCCAACACTACCGATTCTATGGGCGGGCGCTCATCGATTATGGTGTGTTGTGGTGGGGGTCGACCGCCAGAATAGACAGTCTGTGCACGGTGACTGGAAAGGACATACTCAAAATAGATATGGGTGGTGCCCTTATTGCCCGGTTGATCTGCGGCGTTTCCATGATGAAAAGAGCGCGAGATCCGTTGCTGACATGGCGTTTATGGCGAGGTCGTTGCCGATTCGATGCGATCATTCTGATGCGGGATCAGGGGCTGCGCCGACTGGTCAAAGCCATAAGAGGCGGTAGGATTGCTTATTTGATTCCCGACGAAGACTTGGGCGATGCCAATTCTCTATTTGCCCCTTTTTTTGACATCCCAACAGCAACAGTACCAGTCGTCGGGTGGCTGGCAAAATTGACCGATGCTGCGGTGGTGCCCGTGTTCACCCGTATGCTCGATAACGGTCGCTACGTGTTCGACATCAAGCCGCCACTGTCTGGATTTCCGCTTGGGAATGAGCAGTCAGACGCAGCAACGGTAAATTCGGTATTCGAAGCGGGGATCCGATCAGCGCCTGAACAGGCGCTATGGACGTTCAAATGGTTCAAAACACGTCCTGGTACCGACATATCACCCTACGACTGACTCCAGTCTCGAAGTATGAAATGAGCTATTTTCAATTGGAACCACGTTGAAAATTCTGGTCATCAAACAGACTTCCCTGGGCGATGTGCTGCATGCGACAGCTGCCCTGAGTGCAATTCGTGAAGCCCATCCGTCCGCCCATCTGACGGTATTGACGTCCACAGCCGCTCAAGAGCTCTTGACGCATAACCCGAAGATTGACGAGCTCATAATTTTTGACCGCTACGGCGTCAAACGTGACTGGTGGAGGCGACCGGGTTGGACCATTGAACAGTTTATGCAGACCCTCAGAGCCGTACGCCTGAACGAGTACGATCTGGCACTGGATCTTCAAGGCAGCTGGAAGACGGTGATTTTCCTGTGGGGTGCACGAGCCAGAAGACGATTGGTGAAAGGTCACTGGTGGTTCGCGGAGCGTTTTAGTCAGCCCGCGGTGCATGCCATAACAGAGATGGCCGGGGTACTTGAGCTGGCTAATATTCCGCTGGGGGCAGGTAAGATGGAAGTCGAGGTCGCACCACAGGTGCAGACTGCAGTCGACCGCATATTGAAGGGACTCTTAAGGCCTGGTTCAAAACTTGCGGTGTTCAGCCCAGTGACGCGCTGGCCCACTAAGAACTGGCCTATCGAAAATTTTCTGTCACTGGCCGAACGTCTGTCAGACGACTGGTTTATCCTGTTCACGGGCAGTGCTGAGGATCGTACGTTTCTGGAAATGTCTACAGGCACGCTATCATCCGAAAAGGGCAGCTGCCTGGCAGGTCGGCTGAGCCTGCCGGAATTCATTGAAGTCATTGGTCGGGCTGATCTTGTGTTAACCGGCGACAGCCTCACGATGCATCTGGCAGTGGCTAAGGCGCGCCCGCTCATCGCATTGTTCGGGCCGACAGATGAGACTCGGGTAGGCCCACTCGCCTCGGGTGAGGTGATTCGTGCAAATGTGGCTTGCGAGCGTTGTTATCTCAGGACCCGATGTCATCGGCGATGTATAGAAAAGATCACGGTACAGCAGGTCCTTGACGTGATTGAACACGGCATAAAGGAATTGTCTGCCGGGGAGGTGGTTGCATGAACACGTTACTCGGCAGGTGGTGAATTCCCTCAGTAGGTTTAATCAGGCTCGCCAGAAGGTGGGCGTCAGCAGTACCAGCAAGGTAAAAATTTCCAGCCTGCCCAGCAGCATGCTGACACATAGAATCCATTTGCCTGAGGCGCTGATTCCGGCGTAGTTGTCGGCGACGGCACCAAGACCTGGACCAAGGTTGTTCAAACAGGCTGTAACCGCAGAAAAAGCCGTAACGAGGTCGACTCCGGTCGCAGTCATCGCCAGTGCGAGTATCACATAGCTCAGTGTGTACAGTGCAAAGAAGCCCCAAACAGCATCGATAACCGATTCGGGAACCGGTTTTCCTCCAAGTTTTATGGGAATCAAGGCGTTGGGATGGATCAGTTGGTCGATCTCGCGGCGACCTTGTTTGTAGATAAGGATTGCTCGTATGATTTTCATGCCGCCAGCGGTTGAGCCAGCACAACCCCCAATGGCGCTCATCAAAATAAGCATGATCGGCAGAAAAGAAGGCCACCAGTGAAATCCGGTGGTGGTATAACCCGTCGTAGTGGCGATGGAGACAACCTGAAAAATTCCGTGCCAGAAGGTTGCTGCAGGGTCGTTGTAGGTATGGGTCAGTGTCAGGACAATCAGCGCCACGACCGTGATCGAAAATAGCACACCTAGAAAAACCCGGGCTTCTGGGTCTTTGAGGTAGGTTAGAAGCTGCCGCGCGCGCAGCACACTAAAGTGAAGTGCAAAGTTGATACCGGCCACAATCATAAAGACTACGGCAATCCCGGCAATGACGGGACTGTCAAAGAATCCAATACTCTGATCATGAGTAGAGAACCCACCGATCGCTACGGTAGAGAAGCTGTGTCCGATGGCATCGAAAACACTCATGCCAGCTAACCAGTAAGCGAGCGCACAGGCAACTGTTAATCCCAGATAGATGTACCAGAGCGCCTTTGCAGTTTCCTTGATTCTGGGGGTAAGTT
>JYMV01051708.1_pt1 | contig 21340 bp, 23 predicted proteins | sample 338911 | NCBI WGS metagenome assembly JYMV01 (sample SAMN03354496, study PRJNA234377) | hydrothermal vent metagenome | biome: Deep sea; feature: Hydrothermal plumes at the Eastern Lau Spreading Center, Western Pacific Ocean; material: Seawater | place: Tonga | collected 2009 | depth 2000 m m
TTGTGATGATCATTCATAGAAGTCCTCATTTCTGTTTTGATGTTTTTTCAACTAACATCATGGCCTTTTTGAGGCCGTTTAGAACGTGGGGCGGACCATTCCATGAAGTCATTTGTGGTAGTGTCAGGGAGTCTGCATCGCGTTCACCATGATGTGGCGCAGTGATACGAACGCGGGACGAACCGGGGCGCCGTAGGCATTCATTGCCAGGTCATTTTTGCTGCTTGCTTGGACTCGGATGCCCAAAACAAGCTTTCGCAAAAACAGTGCTGGGCTTGGAAATGCATTATGATTTTACGGTTGATATACAATGCCTTTGGCTGCTAAGTCCTGTAAAATCTCCAATCCTCCGTTATAAATCACACCGGGCTTAAAATCATTAAATTCCCCGGCCAAACCGTTCAAACAATCATCCAACAACCAAGCTGACTGTTGCTGAAGAAGTTGAAGCAGCCGAAATGTAAGAGGCGTCATTTCTATAAAATTAACATCTAAATCACTGTTGCGATAAACCAGCAAAAAAGTAGCTGTCTCGGGCGGGCATTGGGGTTTAAAAGCAGAAGAAATCAAATGCACCGGATATTGATAAGCCAGTGGCCAAGCCAACGGTGATAGCGCAATTTCAGTTGTCAGAGGCTCTTGAATTAACTGCCCGTCCACTTTCGGCTGCTCATCAACTGAAATTGCTAATGCCATTTCAACCCATTCATAATGTGCCAATTCCAGCATAAACGGGTGATCGCCCACCAATAACATACGTTCACTCTGGAGATAGGTCAAAAACTCTTCTGGTATCTCTGAAAAATACGGTGTTTTACTAGGATGGACAAGAAAATAATCTTGGCACAACTCTTTCCAGACATCGTCTTCAATGATTGACCGTAAAATAGGAAAGCTAGTCTCCAGAAAGCTACTGATATTGTTAAACATGAGTTCACGGTGAATATCAATACGCTCAGGGGCAACACCTTCAGGGATTGGGCAAGCCTTAGGGTTCCTTAAATAATCGGTAAATGCCGCCTGTTTATCCAGAAAAGACAAGGTGTTTTCCTTATCTGCCATATCTTTTTACAAGCATTGAAGAGACATAATCATTTTGCATGCCTTTAATAGTCTCAACCTCACTCAGAAGTTCATTCATAGTAGGCAGATTGAAATCACGCTCTAGCACCGTTGGAAAAATACCGAATAAACTATAGGCCTGCATTAATAGCGACCAAACAGGATCAACAACGGCTGCTCCATGGGTATCTACTAAAAAATCTTCCGATTCAACATAATGCCCGGCAACATGTGCGTACGCAATACGCTCACCGGGGATAGCGCTTAAAAAAACCTCCGCCTCATAACCATGATTAATGCTATTAACATAAATATTGTTTAAATCAAGCAACACATCACAATCAGCCTGCTCCACAACAGCATTAAAGAATTCTATTTCTGTGAGTTCATGACTAGGCACCGCATAATAAGAGACATTCTCAATAGCAATTCTTTGCTCTAAAATATCCTGAACACGTCGAATACGCCCCGCCACATAATCAACCGCTTCGCTGGTAAAAGGAATCGGTAAAAGGTCATACAAATGGCCCTTATGACTACAATAACTTAAGTGTTCACTGTATTGCCTGATCTGGTGTGTTTGAAGAAAATCTTTAATTTCCCGAATAAACACTTCATCCAATGGATCTGCGCTACCGATAGACAGCGACAAACCATGACAAATAAAAGGGAAGCGCTCGGTCAACTCCCGAAATTGCTTACCCATCTTACCCCCTAAGGTAATCCAGTTTTCTGGTGCAACCTCGTAAAAATCGACACATTCCGGAGACTTATCAGCAATCGTTTGCATAAACGATCGCCGTAAACCGAGCCCCGCGCCGGTAACCGAATAATCTCGATTATCCATAAGTCAATCAAAAGACAAAATTATCTTTTTCCTACACACTTACCTTCTGTTGGCATTTTAGGCGCTTCGCCCATCATCATAGCGCCGCACTGACCTTCTCCACAGGAACCTTCTTTCATTCCCATTTTTGCACCACATTTCATTTCACCTTTCTTCATGTCCGCCATATTAGCGCCACACTTCATTTCATCTTTCTTCATGTCCGCCATATTAGCGCCACACTTCATTTCGCCCGTTTCAGTCGCCGCTTCTGCAAGTTGCATATAGCCACCCGAAAGCTCACTTATGCCAAAAGGATTAACTTCTGCACTGACCGCCGTAGCGCCTAAAGAAGAAACTAGCGCAGTACCTAATGCAACTGCCAACGGTGTTTTATTTAACTTTTTCATTTCTTATCCTCTACAAATTTCTATTAGTACGGTGTAGCACATTGTACCTTGGATTTTAATAACTGTATTGCGTCCTTTTGTCGCGTCTCATACCTCCTGTTTTTAGGGGTAAATTATTCCAATGTTCTTTTTCACAACGCTCTTGAATATTATGACACTTTTCATGAGTTTTAAATCATCTACCACCGCTGTAAATAACACAACGCTTTTAACTGCGCTTACGACAGAGCACAACGCTAAACGATCGTTTTCTCTGTTGATTCACACAAATCCTCTATAACACAACTCCCACAACGCGGCTTTCTTGCAATACAAGTATAACGTCCATGCAAGATCAATAAATGATGCGCATCAAGTTTATGGTGTTTAGGAACGAGTTTATCTAATTTTTTTTCAACCGCCAAAACCGTTTTACCCTGCGCTATACGCGTCCGGTTAGAAACCCTAAAAATATGCGTGTCTACAGCAATGGTTGGATAACCAAAGGCCGTATTCAAAACCACATTAGCTGTTTTACGCCCCACGCCGGGCAACGCTTCCAGTGCGTCTCTGGTTTGCGGCACTTCACTGTGATGATAATCCACTAGCCGCTGACAAAGTTTTATTATATTTGCAGCTTTGGTATTAAAAAGTCCAATAGTCTTTATATAACTTTTTAAGTCTTGCTCGCCTAAAACCAATATTGCCTCCGGCGTATTGGCCTTAGTAAATAACGTTACCGTCGCTTTATTGACACTTTTATCGGTTGCTTGCGCAGACAACACAACAGCAATCAATAACTCAAAAGCCGTAGTGTACTGGAGCTCTGTTTTAGGCTCCGGGATTGCTACCGCTAAGCGATCAAAAATAATCTTGCGTTTTTCTTGATTCATTATTAATTACACACAGACACGACACCCAAACAAACTAATTAATTTTATCAACAGACTGCTCTTTGAATTCCTTTCGATGCGCTTTACGGTGAATATCCATACTATTTTTGAGTGCTATCAACAACCCTAAGCCAATAAAGGCACCCGGCGGTAAAATAGCTAAAAGCATGCCTGAATAATCTTCAAATAAGAATACCGTCCAACTTTCTGCAGACTCACCAAACATTAATGTTGCCCCTGAAAACAAGGTGCCGGCCCCTAAAATCTCTCGGGCACCGCCCAACATAATGAGTGCGAACGTAAAGCCCAAGCCCATAAAAAGACCATCCAAAAAAGCTTTGTGTGGTGGATTCTTAAAAGCAAAAGATTCCGCTCGACCAATAATGGCGCAATTCGTAACGATCAAAGGAATAAATATTCCTAACACCTTATAAAGCTCAAAAAAGTAAGCATTCATCATCAGTTCAATGGCCGTCACGATCGATGCTATCACTAAAACAAAAACAGGCAATCGAATTTCATTGGGAATCGCTTTTCGCATCAGTGAGACCGTCACATTTGAACAAACTAAGGTCATCGTTGTAGCCAACCCTAACCCTAAACTATTGATCAAGGTGTTACTCACGGCTAATAATGGGCATAACCCTAACAAAGCGACAAAAGCCTGATTATTAGACCAAAGGCCTTCTTTAATTAATTGACTGTATTGCATCCACACCATCATCCTTCCTTCCAACCCTTAGGGGGTAGCGGTAGGAATAATTCATCCCCGTACGTTTTAAAAAAAACCACCGTTTTTTTTACTGCCTTCACAATGGCTCGAGGCGTTATCGTCGCCCCAGTAAATTGATCAAATGTCCCACCATCACGTTTTACCCGCCATTGCGACTCAGGCAACAACGCCAGTGACTGCCCCTTAAATAGATTAACCCAGTCCGAACGCTCAAGCTCCATTTTATCGCCCAACCCTGGCGTTTCATGATGAGCAACAACACGTACCGCTGAAACAACGCCTTCTGTGGTAATCGCCACTAATAATTTTATTTTACCGTTATAACCCTCAGGCGCCACGACCGGAATAACAACCGCGACTGGCAGCGTATTTTTTCTAAATCGATAAATGGTTAACGGACCTCCCGTTGCAAGATCAGGCTCTATCCACTCCAGAGTGTCATTAACAATATCATTGTCATAGGATCCCTCAGGTAATAATGCTGATAGTTGTTTTATCAACGCGGCACGTTCATTTTCAATGATTGTAGCTTTACTTGCATTAAAGACCCATGTCACTGCGCCAATCCCTACAACGGCGAACAGACCGAGAATTAACGCCATCAACAAAGACCGCTGTACTCCTTCAATCAACGCCGAACTCCAAAAACCTTAGGCTGAGTATAATAATCAATCACCGGAACAGCGATATTCATTAACAAAACAGCAAACGCCATCGCATCAGGATACCCTCCCCAAACACGAATAAGGTATGTCAAAGCACCGATCATAAAACCAAAAACAAAACGCCCCTGCGGTGAGGTTGCGGCCGTTACCGGATCGGTCGCTATAAAAAATGCGCCCACCATCGTCGCACCTGCCAACAAATGAAATCCCGGCGTACTATACGATTGATCATCATAAAAATAAAACCCGGTCGACATCAGTGCTAACGCGCACAAAATACCCAAAGGGATTTGCCAAGCAACAACACGTTGTTGAACTAACCAGAGTCCCCCGACAAAATAGCCTAATGACAACCACCCCCACCCCTGCGCAAAGAGTTGTTCAACAGTAACAGGAAAAACCGCAACATCGGACTCTTGATTCATCGCTAATTGTGTTTTTACTGCATCTAAGGGCGTTGCCATCGTGATGCTATCTACCGCTATAGCCTCGGGTAATTGCTCTGAAAATAATAATCGGATGATGTCTGAAAATGGCCATGCATTTAAACTACCCGGCACAGCCCAAGCCGTCATCTCTTGCGGAAAAGAAATCAACAAAAAGGCATACCCCGCCATCGCCGGATTGAACAGATTAAACCCCAGACCACCGTAGAGCTGTTTAACAATAACGATCGCAAAACCGGTCCCCAAGACAATCAACCACCAGGGTGCCACCGTCGGTATAGCAATACCTAACAATACCGCTGTTAACAGTGCACTTAAATCTTTCAAACTCTTTAGCACGGGCCGCCGCCTTAATTTAAGCACCATAGCTTCTGTTATTAACGCGGTTAAAACAGCTAACAAAATATTAACAAAAACACCCCAGCCAAAAAACCATGCCAATAAAAAAATACCCGGTAGCAACGCCACCAACACCTTAAACATGATTTTACTCACACTATTTTGTGGCGGTAAATACGGCGAGGTGACCCATAAAGATTTCATGACTTATCCGCCGCGTTAGGTGTTGAGCCTGCGCCCTCTTTTTTCAACTTTACGAGCGCTAGCTTTTTTAATCGGAAACGCTGTTCTCGCTCCATTTTTTCTTGTGCTTTACGCAATTGCTGATTCTCAAAACGCTGCTTGGCTAAGGCAGCAGCCCCATCGTCACGACGTTTCAAAATAGCTTTACTTTTACTGGCTCGAAAATACTGCACTAACGGGATATGACTCGGACAAACAACATCACAACAACCACATTCAATACAATCAAACAAACCAAAAGACTGGCTCTTATCATGATCACCTCCCTGACTATACCAATAAATTTGCTGCGGCAACAAATTAACCGGGCAGACCGTTGCACATTCCCCACAACGAATACAAGGTAGCATCTCCGTCTCACGGGTTTTCGCAACCTCTCTTGGCGTTGCAACCAAAATACAATTCGTTGCCTTAGTAATTCCAACACTATCATCCGGCAATACAAAACCCATCATTAAACCGCCCATAATCAATCGTTCAATCGAGCCGTTGTAACCACCACACTGCCTAACAAGATCCTTAATGGGCGTTCCTATTCTTACCCACATATTTTGTGGTGTTTTAAGTCCTAACCCCGTAAGCGTTACTACCCTTTCGATTAACGCTTGACCTTTAAAAATCGCCTGATAAACAGCCATAACGGTGCCAATGTTCTGACAAATAACGCCAACGTCAACAGGATAACTGTTGTTTGGGGTTTCGCGCCCCGTCAGCAGATAAATTAATTGTCGCTCGCCTCCGGCGGGGTAAAGAGCCGGCACGACGTTTACCTGGATATGATCAAAACCCTGACGTTCAATTTCCTTTTGCATCGAGTCTATTGCCTCTGGCATATCCTCTTCAATTCCAATCACACATTTTTTTATCGTTAACGCACGTAACAGCACTTGTATCCCCAATAAAATTTGCTCTGGGTATTGCTGCATTAATCGATCATCGCAGGTTATATAAGGCTCACATTCCGCACCGTTAATGACTAAGGTATCGACTGCACAAGAACTCTCGGGCCTTATCTTAACGGCGGTAGGAAACCCGGCCCCCCCTAAACCCACAATACCGGCTTGATGAATTTTGGCACGGATCTCGATGGGCAATAATTGGGTGTAATGGACCGGTTCATCTACGGGGCAGGCCTCCTCTAAACCATCCGTTGCAATGATAAGACAAAGGCTCTTTAACCCCGAAGGATGGGCAATCGCACGTAATTCATTTTCTTGTATATAGCCCGAACTTGCCGCATGTAATAAAACACCTTGGGTACCGACCGTTTCCGCAATGACTTGTCCTTTTAGGACTCGATCACCGGTTTTAACCAAAGCCCTAGCAACCTCGCCAGACCGAAACACCAAAGGATATACCAGCTCATCAGGAATAGCGGTGCTGATGATCGGGCGCTGACGAGACAAATCCTTATGCCCATCCAGATCAAGCCCACCGTCAAGAGTCCAACGTTTAAAGATCATTACCCCGTCCATACCAATTCAACCGCATTGTTAATGCGTCTTAATGCCTATTGTTTACCGGCTCCGGCCATTGCCAATTCGACACACTCGGGCCAATAAGCGTCATCACGATACAATCAACCGGACATGGATCAACACATAAATCACAACCCGTACATTCAACAGCAATAACCGTATGCATATACTTAGCCGCCCCTAAAATAGCATCGACGGGACAGGCTTGAATACACATGGTGCACCCTATGCAATCAGCCTCAACGATGACCGCAACTTTTTTTTCTGTTGCTACACCGAAATTTTCATCCAGTGGTTTAACCTCATGCCCGAGCAAATCAGCCAAGGCTTTAACCCCCGCCTCGCCCCCCGGTGGACATTGATTTATATCAGCCTTTCCCGCTGCAATCGCTTCAGCATAAGGCTTACAGCCCGGAAAGCTGCATTGCCCACACTGAGTTTGCGGCAACACCGCTTCAATTTCCGCAACCAGAGGGTCACCCTCAATTTTAAATCGAATCGCGGCGTATCCTAAAATCACCCCAAAAAAAGCAAAGACTAAGCAAACCCAAAACAATTAATTACCCTTTAACCCATCCGGCAAAGCCCATAAATGCCATCGACATTAATCCGGCTGTCACCAGAGCAATCGCATTACCCTTAAAAGGCAGCGGAATATCCGCTAACTCAATCCGTTCTCGTAATGCGGCAAACAAAACCAATACCAATGAAAAACCAATCGCCGCACCAAAACCATACAAAGCCGATTGTAGAAAACCATTTTGTGTCTGAACATTCAACAACGCTACGCCTAAAACAGCACAATTCGTTGTGATCAGCGGTAAAAAAATACCCAGCGCTTGGTAGAGCATCGGACTGGTTTTATGGACGACCAATTCCGTAAATTGAACCACAAAGGCAATCACCACAATAAAAACAATGGTACGCAAATATTCAAGGCCTAACGGTACCAATAAATACTGGTTCGCGATATAACTACAAACAGAAGACAAGGTCAGAACAAAGGTCGTGGCTAAGCCCATCCCTATGGCCGTTTCAAGCTTTCTTGAAACACCCATGAAAGGACACAAACCTAAAAACTTAACCAACACAAAATTATTCACTAAAATCGTGCTAACTAAAATAAGCAGATAATCCTGCATTATTTAATTCGCATACCTACTTGTGCTCCCTCATCTGGCGCTAAGACCCAAATATCCTCGCCGCCGGGACCTGCTGCAATGACCATTCCTTCAGACAAACCAAAACGCATCTTCCGTGGTTCAAGATTAGCCACCACAACCACCAAGCGGCCGGTTAAAGATTCCGGCGTATAGGCTGACTTTATACCGGCAAAAATAGTACGAGTCTCATCACCGATATCAACGGTCAACTGCAATAACTTATCCGCGCCGTCAACCGCTTCAGCCTTAATGATTTTAGCAACCCGTAAATCTAATTTAGCAAAATCATCAAAGGCAATAGTCTTTGCTATCGGCTCATGTTTTTTTTCCACAACAGCATCCGCAACCGGTTCCATACTTTCCTTCGAAGCCTCAACAACAGCCGCAATTTTGGCCGGGTCAACACGTGTCATCAGTGGCTTAAACTGATTAATCGTATGTCCGGTTAACGGCTTAAATGTTGTTGGCCACCGTTGACTTTCTAGTTTTAAAAACAACTCAGATTCCTGCGCTAACACGGGTACCACTGGCTTCAAATAAGCCACTAACACACGAAACAAATTAATGCCCATAGAACAGACTTCATGCAACTCCTGATCTTTATTTTCCGCTTTAGCAATAACCCATGGTTTTTTCTCATCAATATATTGATTTGCCAAATCAGCCAAGGTCATAATTTCTCGCATCGCCTTACCAAACTCACGCCCTTCATACAACTGTGCGATCGTTTCATTTCTGTCAATGAACTGCTGATACAATCTGGGCTCAGCACACTGATCCGATAACTGATTATTAAAACGCTTTTTAATAAAACCACTACACCGGCTGGCAATATTAACGACTTTACCGACAAGGTCTGAATTAACCCGTTGCGAAAAATCATCAAAACTCAAATCGATATCATCAATACCAGCACTCAATTTAGCCGCAAAGTAATAACGTAAATGCTCCGGATTCAAATGCTCTAAATAAGTACGCGCCTTAATAAAAGTACCGCGCGATTTCGACATTTTCTCGCCATTAACGGTCAAAAAGCCATGTGCAAAAATAGCACTGGGCGTTCTAAAACCGGCCCCTGTTAACATGGCAGGCCAAAACAAAGCATGAAAATAAATAATATCTTTACCAATGAAATGGTACAGTTCCGCCGTGCTGTCTTCACGCCAAAAATCATCAAACGCCAAGCCTTCTTTTTCGCAGAGCTTTTTGAAACTAGCCATATAGCCGATAGGGGCATCTAACCAAACGTAAAAATATTTACCCGGCGCTCCTGGGATCTCAAAACCAAAATAAGGGGCATCGCGAGAGATATCCCACTCTTGCAGACCTTGTTCAAGCCACTCATCTAATTTATTCTTAACCGTATCCTGCACATGACCGCCATGAATCCACTCACGCAGCATTTCAGTAAAACCCGATAATTTCAGAAAATAATGGACCGAGTCTTTCTCAATGGGCTTTGCCCCTGAAACCACTGACACCGCATTTTTTAAGTCTGTCGGCGAATACGTCGCCCCACAGGCTTCACAATTATCACCGTACTGATCTTTAGCACCACATTTCGGGCAATCCCCTTTAATAAACCGGTCCGGCAAAAACATTTCCTTAATCGGATCATAGGCCTGCGTAATTTCACGCGACGAAATATACCCTTGCTCTTTTAAGCGCTGATAAATTAATGTCGACAAGGTCTTATTTTCTTCGGAATGCGTGCTGTGATAATGATCAAAGGCGACCGAAAATTCCTTAAAATCTGCTTGATGTTCAATACTAACGCGCGCGATCAAATCCTCAGGACTAATCCCCTCGCTGTCGGCCCTTAACATAATAGGCGTTCCATGGCTATCATCCGCGCAAACAAAAAAGCAGCGGTGCCCCCGCTGCTTTTGAAACCGCACCCAAATATCAGTTTGAATATATTCAACTAAATGACCCAAATGAATCGGACCATTCGCATAAGGTAACGCACTGGTAACAAGAATTGTTCTCTCAGACATAATAACAGTGTAAAAAACTATTTGATAAATAACCGTTAATTATTGCATAAACCAAACATAAAATGTTGCACTCAACACTTAATCCGCATACAAAACACCCACTAACCTGTAAAATACTTAATATTATCCGCTATTTAAAAAAACCTCTCATTCACACGGAGTTCCAAAGCATGTCAAGTGATCTTAAAATCGCTATTAATACCGCCTTACAAACAGTCATTGACCGTTATCTGGAAACAGATCTGATCTCAGCCAAAACTATTAAACACCTTGAAATAAAAGAGACGACTGTCCGCTTAAGAATAACATTGGGCTATCCTGCTAAAAGCTATGAGAGCGAACTCAAAAAATCCATTAACCACGCCCTTAAAGCACTGAGCGGCATTACCGCTATTGACATCAGTATTGATTATAAAATTGCCAGTCATGCCGTGCAAAAATCACTCAAACTGCAACCCAATATTAAAAATATAATTGCTGTGGCCTCTGGAAAAGGCGGTGTCGGAAAATCGACAACGGCCGTTAACCTCGCCTTAGCATTATCTGCAGAAGGCGCTAACGTCGGTATTCTTGATGCCGATATCTATGGCCCAAGCATCCCCACCATGCTCGGCCTTTCAGGTCACCCCAAGAGTAATGATGGAAAAACGATGGAACCCAAAATCGCTTTCAGCATTCAAACGAGTTCCATTGGCTACCTCATTGATCAAGACCAACCGATGATTTGGCGCGGCCCCATGGTCACCAATGCCTTACAACAACTCCTCAAAGATACCAATTGGAACCACCTTGACTACCTGTTAATTGATTTGCCACCGGGAACCGGCGACATTCAACTCACCTTAGCGCAACAAATTCCGGTGACCGCCGCCATTATTGTCACCACACCGCAAGATATTGCGCTATTAGATGCCCAACGGGGCCTAGGCATGTTCAACAAAGTCAACATCCCCGTATTAGGTATTGTGGAAAACATGAGTGTTCATATTTGTAGCGAATGCGGTCATGAAGAAGCCATATTCGGTTCCGGTGGCGGCTCATCCATGGCAGAAAAAAATGCAGTACCCTTGTTGGGCGCCCTACCCCTCGATATTAATATCCGCCAACTGGCAGACACGGGAACGCCAACGGTCGCGCACGACCCTGATGGTCAGGCCGCAACAATGTATCGCGAAATTGCTCTAAAAATGACCGCTAAACTTTCTTTACAGAACAAAGACCATAGCGGTAAATTTGGCAGCATTGTTATTCAATAAGAACGTTTAAAAAAGCCCCTGTCATAGCTGAGAAAATTACCGATACCGCCTCTAAAAAATAATAGCACCGGCGGCATCGGATTGTTTTAGATGTTCAACTGACAATTAGCAAATAAGTCCAACTCTGGCGAATAAACCTTTGCTTGCACATTCATAAAGCCCAACACGGAATGAAACAAATTGTCATGCGATAAAGATCTTTGGCTTCCCTTTTCAAGACAGGATCGATTCATCCGCTGACCGTAAGCATCATCAGGCAACCATAACAACATCGGAATATGGGTTTGTTGTTCTGGGGCCATCATATAAGGCAGGCCATGCAGATAAAGATTATTCTCACCTAAAGACTCCCCATGGTCTGAAAGATAAACCATCGCCGTATTAAGTTGCGCTGAATTCTGTTTTAAGAAGTCGATCACTTGCCCTAAAAAATAATCGGTATAAAGAAGAGTATTGTCATAACCATTGGTAATTTCTAATTGCTGACAATTGTGCAATTGAATAGTCGCACACACCGGTTTAAAAACAGTAAAGGCCTCAGGATATCTTAAATAATAGGCTGGCCCATGGCTGCCTTTTTGATGCAAAACAATGACCGTATCTTTTTTCAGCGCCGACACATAAGCCTGAAGGTTATGTAACAAAACCTCGTCAAAACACTCTCCTGTTGCACAAAATTCGGCCACCTCGCTGGCCGCTAACTCATCGGTTGGGATCCGGTCACACACCCCTTTACACCCTGAGTTATTCTCCCGCCACAACACGCCAATACCAGCATGTTTAAGTACATCCAATAAATTCTCATAGGAGCGTCCCTTAGCGTGCGAATAATCACTGCGATTAAATTTAGAAAACATACAAGGCAGCGAGGTTGCTGTTGCCGTACCACAGGAAGAAACATCACTAAAATTAATAATATTCTCACCACTTAATACCGGATTGGTTTGTCTTGCATAACCATTTAGAGAAAAATTCTGTGCACGTGCCGCTTCACCCACCACTAAAATAAATAACTTATTTTTCTCATTTTGCTGCTGTGACTCACCTAAAACAGCATCTTCACCAATCGCCTGAATAACCACAGGGCCTGCTGTTAAATTTCTTTTCGCCAACGTTATCAACGCGTAACTAAAATTAATCGGATTAATTAAATGCCGCAAATGACGCTCAGTTCTTACCACCGAGGCAAACTCTTGGAAAAAAATACCCGCAATACTCACCATTACCAGCAAACTAACAAACACTACCTTCAAGCGGACAAAGCGCTTAAGCCCCGGACTCCGGTTAATATCCGTGTAACAAATCAATCCAGCCGGTAAAAGCCCTAACAGCGTTACATTCCAAATCATCTGAGTATTAACCAACTCAAGGGTCTCACCCACATCGGTTTGAAGCGCATTCAAAAGCATATTACGTTCCATCAAAACACCATAAGCGTCCATGAAATAGCTAGCAAAGGAGGCCGCAATCACTATTAACATCGCAATCGGCTTAAGCAGATAACGCCCACTTAACAGGGTAAAAACCAGGTTAAGAAAAACAACTAATGCAACAAAAATGGCGACAAAAAAGCCAATATGCTCACTCCATGTTGTTTCAAATACTTTTAAAAGCGCACGCCAAAAGGAATTATTATGAAAAATGACCAAAAACAATGCCAATAACATTGTTAGCTTGGCACTACTCACCTGAAATTTTAATTTTGAACTCACCATTTTCTACCCATGACTCATCTTTTAAAACCCACCAAAGTTACCCGAATAAAACCAAGCCCCAAATAACCGCAACGGTTACCAGTGCAACAAAGACAGCGGCCGACCCTAAATCTTTAGCCCGCTTTGATAAATCGTGATACTCCAAACCGATTCGATCAACCACCGACTCTATCGCCGAATTTAATAATTCCACCAACAATACCAGTAACAAACAACCCACCAATAAAGCGCGCTCAATACCATTTTCACCTAGAAAGAAACCAACCGGCACCAACACAACACATAACGCAAATTCCTGCCTAAAAGCCGCTTCACCGCTAAAAGCTGCCTTAAATCCCGCCATTGACCACTTAAGCGCATGCATAAAATGCGCAATTCCGTTCAGTTTTTTCATTCCATGCACCCTGAAACGCTGATTGACTCAGACCCGAAAATAAAGCCTTATTGCGTTATCTTCACCGCCTAACCGCTCGCTAAAAATCTTATTGAAAAAAGTGACAACTATACCCTGATAGACCCTTTCTTAATAGCGACAACCCCAAACAATTAGCACGCGTAACAGCTCATTTCATAAGTTCTAAAAGGCCTCACGATAATTCTCTGCTATAAACAATTAAGGGGCATGTTAAAATAACGGCATTATACTGTCAGAAAAAATCAATCGTACGAGCCATCAGGCAAGCGCGTTATTTTAAAATTTCACCACCCCCTAAAATACAATCAATAATAACGAAACAACATGAGTATTAAACCCGATAAATGGATTCGCCAAATGGCACTCCAACACAACATGATAATGCCTTTTGTCGACAATCAGGTCCGACAGCAATCAGAGGGTCGCGTTATCTCGTTTGGCACCTCAAGTTATGGCTACGATGTCCGTTGCTCCGATGAATTTAAAATTTTCACCAATATTAATTCCGCTATTGTCGACCCAAAAGATTTTGACCAAAACAGTTTTGTCGATGTTAAGTCTGATGTTTGCATCATCCCTCCCAATTCTTTTGCTCTGGCCCGGACTATCGAGTTTTTTAAAATACCCCGTGATGTGCTGACCATTTGCCTAGGTAAATCCACCTATGCCCGTTGCGGTATCATTGTCAATGTAACGCCACTTGAGCCTGAGTGGGAAGGCCATGTCACCTTGGAGTTTTCTAATACCACGCCTTTACCGGCGAAAATATATGCCAATGAAGGGGTAGCCCAAATGTTATTTTTCGGCGCTGATGAGGTTTGTGAAACCTCCTATAAAGACCGCGGTGGAAAATACCAAGGCCAAGAAGGCGTGACATTACCGAAAGCGTAATCCCTTAAATTACACTCCAATTTCCATCGCTCATGGCCACCTCGATTAATACTGAAAACTTCTTCAAACAGGCGTGCATTTTTGAAGGTTCGCTCATTGGTGTCGCCCTGGTCTTAGGTTGGCTAGCTGACATCAATCCATTTGCATCGCTGTACTTTTCAGAAACAGCCTTTTTCTACGGCATTATCGCCACAGTACCGATCTTTATTATTTTTCTGGCACTTTATCAACTCAACATAAAACCGTTAGCAAAAATTAAAACACTGCTTTTGGATATGTTGGGCCCCCTACTGCTTCGTTATCACTGGACCGATTTACTCATCTTAGCTGTGATAGCCGGGGTCTCAGAAGAAATACTATTTAGAGGTGTTATCCAACCGTGGATGGAAAGCTCCTGGGGTATGCTAACCGGACTTATTGTTAGCAGTATTTTGTTTGGTCTGGCCCATGCCGTCACGCTCCTTTACTTCTTATTAGCCACACTGATGAGCGTTTACTTAGGACTACTCCTAGATATTGAAGCCTCACGCAATTTACTCATACCTATTGTTACCCATGGGTTCTATGACTTCCTCGCCTTTTTGGTCATAACATACTCCTACCGCCACCAACATAAAAACGACGACTAGCATGCATAGCCCTTCAACTTCACCGCAACAAAAAGACCTTTTTATCGTCTGGCTAATCTGGAGCGGGTTGCTATTGACACTCATTACAATCACGTTAATCGGTCATTTTAATGGCGATCAATACCGCCTCAATCCACCGAATAATTCCTTGGTATTCTTACGAACTGTTTTCTATGGCCTCGCCATCATTACGTTCCCCGTTACCAATGTAATCCGCCATATCATGGTGCGTTTAAACCAAACGATGCCCGGTGACAAAACGGCAAAAACACGCTACCAGTTAACCACGCTCATCTCCATGCTAGCTGCCGACTCAATTGGATTTTATGGTGTTACCTTATACCTTTGGGGCGATCCCATTAACACCCTTTATATCTTTTCCCTATTGTCAGCTCTGGCCTTTTTTCTTTACCGCCCGAAGTGGGATGAATACCACGCTATTCATGAAGCACTTATTAACCGGTCAAATATAACAAATGACTAGAGGCTATCGACATCAATTAATTCAAAATCATGGGTAATCTCAACCGATTTCTCTAGCATTATTGAAGCCGAACAATATTTTTCTGCAGACAATTGAATGGCACGCATCACCACAGCTTCTTTAAGCTTACGACCGGTGACCACAAAATGCACATGAATACGGCTGAAGACCTTAGGCACTGTTTCAACACGCTCAGCACTAATTTCCGCCACACAATCGGTGACCTCATGGCGACCCTTTTTCAGAATATGGATAACATCAAACGTAGTACACCCCCCCATACCTAATAACAACATCTCCATGGGTCGAATACCCATATTACGCCCCCCGTTTTCAGGTGGACCATCCATAACAACCGCATGACCACTTTCCGACTCGCCCACAAACATAGCATCACCCACCCATTTAATTCTTGTTGTCATTTTCTGCAATCTTCCCTTAAAAAATAAAGCGTTAGAGTAGCATAATTTATGCCGTTCAAATACGGCGCCGTTAAATAGGACTATAATAAATAACAAATTCACTCTAGCCTATGACTGCTTAACTTATGGCAAACCTATTCACGGTAACCCCACATACAGCGATTGACCAAATCATTACTCTGGAGCAACTGCATGCAGGCAACCTCACCGCTAACACAATTCAACACTATGCCGCAGGTAAAGGCGTTAATGTCGCCAAAACAATTTCGGCCATGAAAACCCCCGTCACGGCCCTTGGGTTTATTGGCCAACAATCCAGTGCATCATTTCAACCATTGAACTCAACACTATTGACTACTGATTTTTCTAACGTCCAGGGACTCACACGATACAACATTACCTTACAAACCGCTGCCATTGATCAAGAAACGCATATTCGAACACCCGGATTTGTAGTCACCGAAACAGACAGCCATGCGTTAATTAACAAAATAAATATACATACGCAGCCCGGTGACATCATTATTTTATCCGGGAGTCTGCCACAAGGCGCCAGTACACATTTTTATGCTGATATTATTACCCATTGCCGACAGAAATCGGTCCGCGTATTCTTAGACAGCAGCGGCCCAAACATAACCACCAGCATGCAAGCTCTGCCCTTTTTAATTACACCTAACTTAGCTGAAATGGAAGCACTGATGGGTCACCGGCTAACCACGAACAGGGCAATCATAAACGCCGCGCAATACTTTATTCACCAAGGCATCGAGGTTGTTATTGTTTCACTTGGCAAAAATGGCATTATTGCCGTCACTCAAACAGAAACCTTACAAGCTTGGTGCGATAAACTTCCCTCCCAAAAACTTATTACGACGGTCGGTTGCGGTGATGCGCTCGTGGGCGGTCTGGCATTAGCCTATCAACAAAATAAATCATTTCCCGAGGCCCTTAAACTGGGTATCGCTTGTGCAACAGCCAACCTATTTAGCCAAGAACCCGGAATGGTTTCTCAGCCACTGGTTGATGAAATCAAGTCAACTGTTAGGTTAGACTCATTAGAGAGTCAATGATTTTATGGCTGCCGATGAATAACTGACAAAAAAAAGCTATAATGAACCATTGATGGGTCAGTTGATAGGCAACATAAAAGAAATCTGTTTTCATGTAAACACTGAAAACACTCGTTTTTTAAAAAAAGCGATTATCGTTAGTTTCAATATCATTGTGTTTCATGGTATAAAAATGGCCCTTAATGGCAATCTGAGCATTATGCGGCCCATTGCCTGCCCGTAAACAGCGCTACTTAAATATTTTGTATGCAAGACCAAATGACTGAAGACGAATTTAATCACTATGCTCAACAAGGCTACAACCGAATTCCTATTACCCGTGAGATTCTGGCGGATTTGGATACACCTCTCAGCGCCTATGTTAAATTAGCCGACCAGCCTTACTCGTATTTATTCGAATCGGTGCATGGCGGTGAACAATGGGGTCGTTATTCTATCATTGGGTTACCCTGTAAAACGCTAATCAAAATTTTTGAAAATACTGTTCGCATTGAAGAGCAAGGACAACTCAAAGAAGAGCATACGGTCGAAAACCCTTTACGGTGGATTGAAACCTTTAAAGAACAATTTAGTGTGCCTGATATTCCAGGTCTACCCCGATTCCATGGCGGTTTAGTCGGCTACTTTGGCTATGAAACCATTGGCTATATCGAGCCCAGATTAAAGTCACAGGGCAAACCAGACCCCCTACAAACACCCGATATTTTATTAATGGTTTCAGAAGAAATGCTGGTCTTTGATAACTTGTCCGGAAAAATGCTGCTCTTAACCCATGCTTGCCCAGAACAGCCCGAGGCCTATCAAGCCGCCTGTACGCGTCTTGACTTACTGGTTCAACAACTCCGTGAAAGTTCCGCTAAACCGCATAAACAATCACAACCAACAACCGTTGACGAACAAGATTTTATCTCCGGCTTCACCCAAGAAGGTTTTGAAAATGCGGTCAACAAAGCTAAAGACTATATTATTGCCGGCGATATCATGCAGGTGGTTCTGTCGCAACGAATGTCCATCCCTTATTCTGCACCGCCATTAGACCTTTACCGTGCTTTACGGTGTTTAAACCCTTCACCCTATATGTACTTCCTCAATCTTGAGGACTTTCATATTGTGGGTTCCTCGCCGGAAATATTAGTACGCTTAGAAGATAACACCGTTACTGTTAGACCTATTGCCGGAACACGGCCCAGAGGCACAACGGCTAAACAAGATATTGCTCTGGAAAAAGAATTATTATCAGACCCTAAAGAATTAGCCGAACACTTAATGCTCATTGATTTAGGCCGTAATGACACCGGCCGTATTGCCACCACAGGAAGCGTTGAGCTCACTGACAAAATGATTATTGAACGCTATTCTCATGTCATGCATATTGTTTCCAATGTCACCGGAAATTTACAACAAGAAAAAAATGCCTTCGATGTTTTAGAAGCAACATTTCCTGCCGGCACAGTCAGCGGCGCACCCAAAATAAGAGCTATGGAAATAATAAACGAATTTGAACCTGTCAAAAGAGGAATATACTCAGGCGCTGTGGGTTATATTTCTTGGTCAGGAAATCTTGATACTGCAATCGCTATTCGCACGGCCATTATAAAAGATAAAACACTACATATTCAGGCCGGTGCCGGCATTGTTTATGACTCAGTACCGAGAAATGAATGGGATGAAACCATGAACAAAGGACGCGCCATTTTCAAAGCCGTCAGCATGGCAGAAGCCGGTCTTGAAGGGGACTATAAATCATGAGTGCGATTAAAGTCGTCATGATCGATAACTACGACTCATTCACTTACAATTTGGTGCAATATTTAGGTGAACTGGGCGCTCAGGTTGAAGTGGTTCGTAATGACCAAGCCAGTATTGACGACATCAAAGCGATGGCGCCCGACAAATTAGTTATTTCCCCCGGCCCATGCACGCCTAATGAAGCCGGTATCTCTGTAGAAGCCATTGAAACTTTTTCTGGCCTATGCCCCATTCTGGGGGTTTGTCTTGGACACCAAAGTATTGGCCATGCCTTTGGTGGAAAGATCACCCATGCCAAACGTATTATGCATGGAAAAACATCCCCCATTTACCACCATAACATCGGTGTTTTCAACGGTCTTAAAAACCCCTTTGAAGCCACTCGGTATCATTCCTTGGTCATAGAACAAGACACACTCCCCGCCTGTCTGGAAGTGACGGCTTGGACGGAAGATGAGTCTGGTAACATTGAAGAGATCATGGGGGTACGTCATAAAGAATATGACATCGAAGGCGTTCAATTTCACCCGGAATCCATTTTGACCGAACACGGTCACGATTTGCTACAGAACTTTCTCACTGGAGCACGCTAATGGAAATGCCAAAAGCCTTAAATTTATTACTTGACGGTCAAGACCTAAGCCCTGACCAGATGCATGCGGTTATGCATCTCATCATGACCGGAAAGGCAACACCTGCTCAAATTGCAGGGTTTTTAATTGCCTTGCGCTTAAAAGGTGAAACCGTCAGTGAAATTGCCGCCGCGGCTAACGTTATGCGGGAACTGGCCACACCCGTTACTATTACCGGTCAACACGTTATTGATACCTGCGGTACCGGCGGTGATGGTGCTAACACCTTTAATATTTCGACAACCGTTGCCTTTGTTGTCGCCGCAGCCGGCGGGCAGGTGGCTAAACACGGGAACCGATCCGTTTCCAGTCGTTCAGGCAGTGCTGACGTATTAGAAGCCGCAGGCATCAATCTAGATTTGTCTGCTGCACAAGTCAGTCAATGTGTTAACGCGATTGGCATCGGATTTTTATTTGCCCCCAAACATCACAGTGCCATGAAACATACGATTGGACCACGTAAAGAAATGGCCGTTAGAACTATTTTCAATTTATTAGGCCCACTCTCAAATCCTGCCGGTGCCAAAAACCAGTTAATCGGTGTTTTCTCCGAGCAATGGGTAGAGCCGTTAGCACAAGTACTCCACAAACTGGGCAGCGAACATGTACTCATCGTTAATGCTGAAGATGGCTTAGATGAAATCAGCATTAATTCGGCCACAACTGTAGCCGAATTGCAGCACGGTCAAGTTCGCACATTTTCAATTACGCCCGAACAATTTGGCTTTCAGCGGGCACCGCTCAGCACCCTAACTGTTGATAGTATTCAGAGCAGCCTTAATACCTTAAAAAAGGTACTCAAAGGAGAACCAGGGCCGGCAACAGACATTGTATGCCTGAATGCAGGCGCCGCTATTTATGCTGCGAATTTAACGAACACACTTGACTCGGGCATACAAAAAGCACAACACATTATTGATAATGGACTTGCTTTTGAAAAACTGGAACAACTCTGCCTGATTTCCAATCGTTTATAAAAGTTACCTTCTATTTAATAAATTATGACTAATGCACCCGATATTCTCACTAAAATATTAGCCACAAAAGCGGATGAAATAAGCCGAAGAAAAGACCGCATGTCAATTAACGACTTAGAGGCGATTATTCAAGAAACCGAAGCCCCCAGAGGATTTGCTAATGCACTACAAAGCAAAGCACGAGCAAAGCTACCGGCGATCATTGCAGAAATTAAAAAAGCGTCTCCCAGCAAAGGCGTTATTCGTGAAAATTTTCAACCCATAGAGATTGCTAAAGATTATAGCTTTCATGGCGCAACCTGCCTTTCAGTACTAACCGACAAAGAGTACTTTCAAGGCTCTGAGGTCTATCTACAAATGGTTAGAGAAGCCTGCCCATTACCGACACTAAGAAAAGATTTCATGATTGACCCCTACCAAATTCATGAAGCACGTGCCCTTGGTGCAGACTGTATTCTGCTTATTGTTGCAGCCCTCGACGATGGCCAAATGATGGAACTGGCACAAACAGCGACTCAGTTAGGAATGGACATATTAGTTGAAGTGCATAACCGTACCGAGTTACAACGCGCACTTATTATTGATACGCCTCTCATTGGTATTAACAACCGTAATCTACGTACTTTTGAAACATCGTTGACCACAACCCTTGAACTTAAAGAAGGTATTCCTGAAGACCGCCTCGTCATTACCGAAAGCGGCATTCATACCCAAGATGACGTCAAACTGATGCTTGAAAACGATATCTACACCTTCTTGGTGGGAGAATCATTTATGCGGGCTGAACATCCCGGCCAAAAAATGCACGACTTATTTTTTACACGGTAAAAAATAGTGTCTCTTAAAAACAAAGTCACCTAGTG
>JYMV01030515.1_pt1 | contig 21316 bp, 13 predicted proteins | sample 338911 | NCBI WGS metagenome assembly JYMV01 (sample SAMN03354496, study PRJNA234377) | hydrothermal vent metagenome | biome: Deep sea; feature: Hydrothermal plumes at the Eastern Lau Spreading Center, Western Pacific Ocean; material: Seawater | place: Tonga | collected 2009 | depth 2000 m m
GCAAGTCTATTTAGAATTTGACGGTTCAAATTCTGATAGTTTCGATGTTTGGTTTAATACACTTCCATTAGATCATAACACTTTCAATCCCGCAGAAATTAAAGATGATCCAATGAGCGCAATTGCTATCGATATTGGTTACCCGGTTGTTACTGAACAAAACATGTCAATTGCCATTTATGCACAGATCGCAAAAATGTTTGGGGAAGCCAACTATCCGGGGAATCCTGACAGTTCAGTTTCGCTTGGATCCGGGAATAGAACTATCCAAAGTATCTGTGATGCCATCACCATCAATATCCAATTCCAGCGGATCACTATCTGCAAATCCGTCATAATCTGTATCCAGCCACCAATTAGCATCATCGGGAAAATCATCCACAAGGTTTGGTCTGCCATCCCCATCCCGATCTTTTAATCCCAAATACTGGTTTCGATCCATTACGGCAGAAACACCGATGGGAATTCCAGCAAGCACTGGGGTTTGAACGCGAATTCCGGTTAAACCCAGATTTTCTTTAAAATCGTTCACAAATCCCTGAACAGAGAATAGATTGCGTTTAACACTGAAATCCAAACCGACTTTGCGAACCTGCGGATATTCTATCGTGTTGGAATAACCGTTCACCAGAATTCCATATCCTAGCTTTACATAATCCAGGGATCCAACCTTGAAATAAAGTGGATCATTTGGAAAACCAAATCTGATATAATAAATTTTGTCAATCAGCGTATTCTTAATGGCTTCTCCATCAGAAAAATCCCATTCATCCTTGTGGATGTTTCCGTCAGCATCTATATAGAAAACCAGGTCCAGCGCTACTCCAAACTTCCAGATGGGAATTACTGGACGAAGGGCAATCTGGTTCCATACTTTTCCATCAATTGTCACAGCTCCAAATGCGCCCTGTACGGACCTTTCTGCTTGAGCAAAAAGAACAATAGTAAAACAGGTATAAATAAAAATTATAGCAGATTTAGACATATTCACCCTCAATTTTATGAGAGAAAATTACCTTTCCTCTTCTCACCTATCAATGATTTATTCTCTTTCATCTCTTTTCACAAACTAAAACAACATTATTTAGTAATTTCTTTTATGGAACTAATTAATTATTTTAGAATTTTATCATGGAATATAAATAAAGAAAGCAATGGAATTTTGTAAACATATCTTCATATATGCCTTGATCGTATTTCAACCAGTTCTAGGCCAATCAAAACCGGAAATTTCGGATTTAACTATGGATGTAAAACAAAACGGTATATTTATCAAGTTAAAAACAACCGTACCTGTAGACCTTCAAAATATCACCGGTTGGTCTACAGAATCCGGTTGGTTTTATATCACCGTGCTTGGTGCAATTTCTGATTCCGTTTCCATCACACATTCACAATATAAATTTCCTATTACAAATATTCAGACTGCAAATTCGACTGAATCGACACAAATATCATTGCAATTTAAACGTGAAATTGAGAGCTTTGAGTTTTATCAATCTGACGCACCTCCTGAAATACTCCTCTCTCTTCGCTTCCCTGTAGATGAAATATTTGTTCAGGCAGAAAAGGGAAATATATCGAAACAAACATCAAAATTTGGTTTTCAAAAAACAAACAAATCCCGTCAATATAAGCGAATCAGGACAGGGCTGTACCTGCTGGGGTCTTCCCTTACGGTTGCAGGAACTATGGACATGGATAATAAAAACGAAATGAGTTGGGAACTTCCAACAGGGCTTTCAATCCTTGTAGGAACCTATTTTTTTGATACAGTTCTCCGACCTAAATTGAACAAGAAATAACCGGTTAACCTTACAAATCTTTATAAAATAATTGGAAAACCTTCATAACTATTTTGCTTATTTCTATGTAGCAGGTTTAATAGCCATGGCGTTTTTTTTTCGGATATATTACCGAAAGAAAAAATTGCGGGATACGGCTGAAAAATACAAAAATGAACGGCCCTCTCAGTAAACAAATTTTCTTTCTTGGATTGTTTTTCCAAATGCTCTTTGCGGCGGATACCCTAGAACAAACAATCCAGTCAGCTGAAATAGTTATTAATGCTTTCACCGGTGTTGAATTCCGGGCGGGAATTGATGAACACCAGCATTTAACCCCACACCTTCATGAGATTACTTTACACGGACATGCTTTACCTGAGGATATCAAAGATCAGTTAAAAACAGCTGGCTTTAATTTCTTAAGTGAGTTTGTATCTAGGAGGACAACAAATAATGAACGCTCGGAGGGTGTCGGATTAGACCAATACCATGATTTTGGAATCTTTCGTTTCCATTATACCCTGGATGGTACTCACAGTGTAGATGTTACAGATACTGATGGAAATGGTATTCCCGATTATATGGACCAAATGGTAGAAACCTTCACTCAGGTGTATGATATGGAAATAAATGAAATGGGTTATTATCGCCCACCTGGAGATGGTTGGTTACCTGAGGGAAATGACAATGGAGGTTCAGATGCTTATGATATATACATTAGAAATATTTCTTCTAATTATTATGGTTATGTTCAATCGGAATACATGGCTCAAAATACTGGAAATAATGAAAACTCACCTGGTGTTACAGAAATCAATGCTTTTACCAGTTATATGGTAATGAGAAATAACTATAGCGGATTTTATTCTCCTAATAATTCATATGGACCTACTACTGAACTTGAGGCAATGCAGGTCACAGCAGCACATGAATTTTTTCATACAGTTCAATATGGATATGATGGAAGAGAAAAACCCTGGTTGCTTGAAGCTACTGCTGTCTGGATGGAAGAAGTTGTTTATGATAATATCAATGATTGCTACCAGTACATGCTAAACTGGTTCAGTTCTCCGCAAACATCCTTAGATGCAAGTGGTTCTCATTGGTATGGTTCTTACATCTTTTTCAAATATATCGATGAACATCTTGGTGGACCTGCAACTATTCGGAATATTATTGAGAGAGGGGTTGAAACCAATAGTGAATATATTGATTACAGTCATCAGGCAATAAGCGATGGACTTGAGCTAGTTGGTTCATCATTTCAGGATGCTTTAAATAATATGGTTATTGCAAACCGTGTCATGTCATTAAACCCTGGCGCCGATGCTGTAATGTATAGTTATGAAGAAGCTGAAAACTATCCAGTGGATGGGCCGGATACCTATAGAACAGTGGATTTTTCAGCGGGAGATACTGTAACAGTTACGAGTACTAACTTACAGAAATATGCAAGCCAGTATATCAAGGTCAATACGGAAACTCCAGTTAATATTACTCTTACAAATTTAGCAGGACCTCAAGAAGATTTAAATCTACACAGTATATCAGAAGATTACAGCGGAAACTTTATAATACAAACTGCTTATCCGATGAATATTCATCCTGCAGGATACAGTTCAGTTTATGTATCCGTTGTGAGTCAAAATAATGTTGGAAGTGATTGGAATTATGAATTATCAGTCACTTCTTTAGCAAGTCCTCTTAGTGTTTATCCAGGAGACACTGATAATAATGGTATTGTCGATTCTCAAGATGTGTTACCAATTGGAGTGTATTTCTTTGAAAGTGGGACACAACGAGAAACAGGTTTTGTTTGGTCAGCCTATAATGTATATCCTTGGGAAACTACCCCAGCTACGTATGCGGACGCTAATGGTGATGGAGTGGTAAATGAAGAGGATATCATTGGTATTGGTGTAAACTGGGGCAAAACCCATGAGGTTAGCGGAGAAACATATGTTATTGATCCCTATGATGAAACTCTCTTAAACAATTATCGTAGTTCTTTTCAAGAAATCTATAATTCACTTTCAGGAGAGGGTGAAGCCATAGAGGCAATAAGGGAATTGTTAAGATCTGTATTAGGTATTCATACACCGGAAGTATTTTCCCTGCATCAGAACTATCCCAACCCATTTAATCCTACAACAACTATCCAATTTGATTTGCCAACAGATGAATCTGTTTCCTTGACGGTATACGATATATTGGGTAGAACCGTAATTGAACCAGTCAAAAATATTAATTATCAAGCTGGTACTTATAGTATTGTGTTTGATGGAAGTCCGTTAAGCAGCGGTGTGCACTTCTATATTCTTCAAGCTGGAAGGTATCATAAAATTCGGAAAATGCTTGTTATCAAGTAATGCTATGAAGACAGGAAGATACATCTTTTTATCATTGATTTTCCTCATTAGTTGTGAAGAAGAAATAGCGCTTCCAACCCTTTCACTCACACCTGAGAGCCTATCCATTGACATTGGATCAGTAGGCGAATTAACCCTGCAAATAGATGATTTAGAGGATGCAATATTCGGGATTAGCCTTCGTATCGCATATGATTCGACTGGTGTGTCATTTGCTGGTTCTACAGAATTTGGAGAGGGATATTTCTCTAGTTCAGAAATAGTAACTTTTCTAAAAGATACGTCTTCTGCAATTCACATAGCTACAACATTGACTTCAGGTGAAGGCGTGTCCGGTTCCGGTATTCTTTATACACTTGAGTTTGAAGGGAAATCACAAGGGAGTCACCTCGTAGAAATATTACCCAACCTCCTATTCTTCTATGATTCAAGTGGAAGTAAGATAACTATACCTAATCTGATAATTAGTTCAGCAACGATAAATGTGGAATAGATTTGACAAACCTGTCAGTGATGGTCATTACAATTATGTCACCAAAGATGAAGAAATGGGAAACGAGGAATAATTCCGTCAGAAATCCATTTTATACTTGTGGATGGAGATCAATCCCACACATGGCAGAAAGTTACCATCCTTCGTTAAAATTATCCTGGAAATTTTCCTTCAGAATCCAAAGTAATTAGATCTTTATATCCACCGATGGGCGTATCATCAATGACGATTTGAGGGACTGTTCGTCCTCCGGTGATCTTTTCAAGATCCTCACGGGTCATCCCTTCTGTTTCAATATTAATTTCTTCAAACTCAATATTTTTCTCATTCAAAAACCGTTTTGTATGGGCACAATATGGGCACCAGTGTGTTGTGTATACTTTTACGTTCATCTTTTTCCTAAATCGTAAAGTTTATCGAATGGCGACCATTTTTCCAGTAGGGTTTGGATAATTTACAGGCAATAATAATTTATCTGTCTTAGTAAGCCTCTTAATGAACAACCGCAAATTTACCAATGTGTTTATCGGTTTTTGTCTCTACAGCAAATAAATACAGACCCGGTGCTATTTCCTGATTATTGATGGTTTTAAGATTCCAGAAATAATCTGCTTCATTATGGTGATCTAAGGTTATAACTTTTTCTCCGGTGAGTGTAAAAATTGTAATTGTACATTGTACGGGAAGATTAGTAAATCGTATCAATCGTGAGAACTCACCTTCATCTAATTGAGAACGCCCTAAAAATGGATTTGGTACAACCTTTATAAGTGTAAGATCATCCTTAGGACCTGTGTATCCTGTTAATTCAAAATTTGCTACTAGATTACGATCTTCGGTAATCGTAAAATTGTAGAAAGCTTCTACAGAAACTTCTATCCCAGCCTCTGTCCAGTTTACAAAAGTATATCCATCATTTGCTGTTGCAGTTACAGTCACAATTGCATTTTCAAAATAATTTCCTGAACCGGATACAATACCACTCCCTTCTGGTTCTACTAATAATGATACAGAAAAAAAAGAAGAATAGAAAAAATTATAAATTTCGTCAATTCCACCACAATTTGGCATGGGAGCACCGTTCTGATTTGACCAGCAGTCAAAACTTATCGGATATTCAAGAATAAGACCGGAAGAAGCATCCCAGAGTTTCAAAACAAAATTTTCTCCAGGATTCATACCTTCATCAGCATCAGGAGTAGTACTGTCATCTCCATAGATTGGAATATTAATCCAAGCTAAATCATCATTAAGTACCAGAATTGCTGAACCGGCACAATTTCCATCCTCATCAAAAGCAGCAATCCAGTCACATTCTTCAGCATTTTGGCCGTTTATGGTAACTGTACCAATAAAAGTACCTGATGCGGGATTGGGAGTAAAATCAAATCCTTGCGGTGGAACATCGGGAAAATATTCATTTGGTGTTACCTTTAATTCTAATATATTTATTCCGGGATTATCCAATATCAAGACATCCACAGTTGTCATATCTACACTGACCAAATTTCCCCCAGATGCATCCTGAAGAGTAAATGTTCCCAGAACGGACAGACACCCATTATCCCAACTAAGAGTAATTAAGTTATCTTCGGGATACTGCAGCTGAATGTTCCATACATGTTCTATAAGATCTAAACTGTCTCCATTTACAATTTGAGTGTAATAACGATCATTTTCCCAAAACAAGGCTGCATCAAACGCAGGAGACGGGGGTTGTGGAGGTGCATACGCATCTACACCATCGTCATATCCATCTGTTGCATCTGGAGAAAAACCGATTGTAAGATCATAACTTCCTACTCCTCCCGTGGTATTGATTATTACGGAAAAATTAGGACTCTGAGCGAATATTTGACTGCAAAAGATCAATATTACGATCACAATCAACCCTTTGGAATGACAATTACTAAAATTCACAGAGGGAATGTAAACAGGAATTTCTATGTAGATTATTCCCGGGATGCAGGAACTGTGATAATAATTTCTCCCGTCCCATCGGATCGTACCCAATAACCTTTTCCAGGTTCTATTGAATTGACAGAGTAATAGTTTGTTTCAAAACCGTAAATCGAATTAGGAAGAATCAAATCCTCAGGGTCAATGATATTGGAAACATTTATTGCTGATGAAATTCCGGATATCATATTCCATCCTTCTGTAAGTAAAATATGAAGTTGATCTGTTTCAACTCCGGTAATTTGGACCGAACCAGCTTCCTGGAATCGAAGCCAGTATCCATTCCCCTGAATAAGTTCAGTCTCAGGAATGTATGCACTGTTGTATGAGTATAATGTTCCTCCAACCGAAGAGGGGAAAATGGTCTGATATGATGGATCATCAACTGCCAGAGGCAGTCCAACCATGTTCCAATTTACAAGAGAAACCACATTTATTGTTGCTGCTCTCCAAACTCTATCCACGTATTCCGGATGATCAATATATGGATTCCTATTTCCCTGGATTTCAAAAACAGCTTCATTCCTGTTCAGTTCTTTCTCACTCACGGGATCACTTTCATGCCAAACCATCAAAAGATTTACTGCCAATGGTTTCAATTCAGCACCATCAACCATCTGATTTTCATCCCACCCGGAATCTTCACCAAAATACCGGGTGGACATATAAAAATACGTTCGTGCAAAATCCCCTTTGTAATCATCAATTGGTTCAAAAACTGTTCCATCACAATCCGGATATGAGCAGCTTCCAACTTTACTGCCGTTCTCTGATACCCAGGTTGATGTACCAACCTCTCCAAAAGGGTAATTAGCTCTACGATTATTGACATAACCATCCGTTGGATATACATGAAAAAGATCGGTTTTCATGGGGTAATTATCATCGAACCAACTAGAAGGCCAGGAGTGCTCCCTGTTATAGCAGTCTCCCTCCTGGCTGTAATTTCCACATTGATCAGTGACAAATGTAAACTCATAAGGTGGTGTTCCATTGGGAATATCGGAATACATATCCCACACCTTGCTATTTGTCTTCACATCTGTAGATTGAAAATGAGTCCAAAGTGAACTATTACTCTGGCTGTCATGATCATTAATAATTTCATAGAGAGCAGTTTTTAATTCAATACCGAATAATCCTTCTGATGGATCATAATAACCGTCTGGAATATCAAATTCATCCGGATATACAAAAGAGGTTATGGTCACTAATGCTAATACAATCGACACATGCTTGATCATTACTAATTGATTATCAATAAAATTACCAAGTAATTTGAGAAATGAATTTATTATATAAAAGAAAGGGCAGAAAAAATTTTCTTCTGCCCCTGTGATGGAAATGTTTTTCCTCTTCATGATTGTCAAACCAATATTTAACGCATTGGTTTATTCCTTGATATAAATATTAAACACAGAAATAAAGGTTCTTATAAAATTATCTTTCAAAGACAATAGAAATAGTTCCATTTCCTAAAGATCTCACCCAGTACCCTTTACCAGGTCCAATTGAAGATACAGTGACATAACCTCCCCCAAAATATTCATAGATTGTATTGGGAATGAGAAGTCCATCCGGATCAATTACTGCATCCACATTAATTGGATATGAAATACCTGAAATCAGGTTCCATCCTTCAACAAGATTAACAGTCACTTCAGAAATTTGCTCGCCTGAAAAATCCTGAACATATTCATCCGTCATCCTGAGCCAATATCCATTCCCTGGTGTAAGCATTTCTTCCTGTATATAACTGCCGTTTTCTCCAAAAGAAAATAATGTGTTTTCAACTGCATTATCAAAAAGGGTTAGATATCCGCTATTATCAACCTGAACCGGTAGACCAATCATATTCCATCCAGAAAAACAATCAATTCCCAGTGATATTATTTCTTCAGATTGATTGAAATAATTTGCTCCAATATCGATCCTGGTTCCATCAGGGTCGTCATATTCAGGGTCACCAGTATCGATGCAGGGAGATGCAGGATCATAAGAAAACTTATACTCATTGGGATTTATGAATTGAGGATTTTCAAAAATATTCCCGGTACCTGGCTCAGGCAGACACTCTGCCCATACATTCCCTCACCCAATGCAATTGAGCATATAATTATAATCATTGCTCCATGCATTACAGTAAGAAAGATTGACATCAGTTTCTTCTCCTATAATTGCTAATCCGTAGGAATTATCAATAAAATTACAATTCCTTATCGTAACATGTATATCGTCGCTGACTTGGATGCCCCAATGAACATCAATCAAATTACAATTAGTAATAGAATTGGTTGAATATCCGGAAAGATTGATTCCGTATGAACCGCCATTTGTGATTGTACAATGATCGATGTCAAGAGATCCCGTGATGTTGTTGTTGATATCACCGGCAATCCATATGCCAGTGCCCTCCAATAAATCAATCACAGCGCCATTTCCTTGAATATAGATAGATTCCTCACCTGAGCCGATTCCTCCTGTATAAATAAAATTCGGATCTAACTCTATGTACCTGTCGTAACCGTAGGCAGGTCCTGCTTGCACATAAACATCATACAGGCTTATTGAATATGCATACGTCAGCACAAATAATGATAAATTTATGATATTTTTCAATTTCATCAATCGCCTTGTTGAGAACTTTAGTAGGATGAATCAGATATTATTGTAGATAAATTATCTTTCCAATGGAATATAATCCTACAGATTTAACAGGGTAAAGATACATTCCCGTTATAACAGGATGTTCACTTTAATTTTTTCGATTTTGAGTATTGTTTGAATTCGTAATAGTGATCTCACCAGCATTGAAAGATCGCATCCAATAGCCCTTACCAGGCTCAAGAGATTGAGCATAAACATAACCGGAAGCACCTTGGAATTCAAACAAAGTATTTGGAATAATGAGGTCATTAGGATCAATAATTTGATCTGCATTCACTGTAGAAGAAATACCAGAGATAAGATTCCATCCTTCTGTCAGTTCAATCGTTATTTCACTGAATGGCTCCCCCAGAATTATATGAGTGCCTGCCTCCTCAAAATGAAGCCAGTACCCGTTACCAGCTGAGAATGATGTTTCCGGGGTATATCCACTGGGACTATACGAAAAAAAGGAATTTTCAGTCGCTGTTGGAAACAGATTCAAATAACCTGGATCAGTAACCACAAGAGGCAATCCAACTAAATTCCAACTTTCCAGGTGCGGTAAATCCATTTCTACCTGGGCACTGATAACTTGAAAAATGTGAGGGTCCGGGGCTCCTATGAACGGATGATTCTCACTTCGGCCAGAGGCATCAGCTGCGTGTATATAGTAAGCCACTTCACCGCCAAAGGGCAAAGCAGGTATATATCCCGAAAATTCATTACCAACGATTGATTCCATTACTGTTGATTGATAACCACCGCCATCAACACGATAATATACAGTTGGAGAATTATTATTTACTGATGCACCACTATAGGGAATGACAGTAGCTGTAATTTCAAAATCGCCATTACTGGACGGAATTTCTCCTGAAAGAGGAATATGCCGGATGTAAAGCATACCCCGGTCTGCAACTCCTTTTGCACGACAGTGCAATGCGTCTGTGGATTCCCAACTGCCTGTGAATCCCAAAACTTCATACCCGGGCATAGCTTCTTCATAAGATGCTAAAGCATCGTCATCCCAAGATGATCCTGTAATAGGAACCAACACCTTATCATTCAAAATTAGAGAATTTGTATAAGGTTGATTCTGTGGGGTATACACACGATATACTTCATACGGTGTTCCATAGGATGACATTTGATTTGAAAAATAATCCGCTGTAGCTTCGATTTCGTCATATTGGTTATGACTTGTAGGAACGGAACGAACCAAAACCTTATTAACATCCAGAAATTTCCCCCAGCAATCTATATGGTCGATATATGTGTTGTTCGGATCCGGGATAACATGGAAATTAGTTACACCTGTAAAATCTTCTAACAGTTGTGCGATTTCCGCGTGACTTTGAGAGGGGTTTTCTTCCCAGACCAGTTCGGAAGCTGCCGAAATACCCATACCATCCGTCATATAATTACCACCTGCTGTGATTAAATTCATACCATAAAGTTCTATGTCTAAAAATTCTGCTACCTCAATTGGAATGTCGTTATCATTTGGCCTGGGCCGATTGTAGATAAAATTCACAATCCCTACTTCATTATTTCCATTCACAACATACCAGGGGCCATAATCTCTTGTCCAATATGATTCAGTTGGAGCATGTAAAAAAATGCAATTATCCAAGTTTACACCATTTGAACTATAATAATTTGTGACTGTGTTTTCCTGACTTTGGCCGCTTACAATGGTTGTTACCATTATGTCTTCTGACATCTCTGCGATAACATAATAAGAAATTCCAAAAGGATAACGGACTAAAACACCTTCCATGGGCTCAAACTCTGCAATGTTACGGACTGGGCCGATTGGCGGATCAGTTGGATAAAAGTCACGTCCGATTTCATCTTTCCGCTGTTCTTCTTCGGGTGTCATCCAGTGAGGATAAGAATCCGGATGATTCTGAAACCATTTATCGGTCTTTATTTGCAAATCACTGCCCTGGTTGCCGGCATGCAACAACCCGATCATAGTGAAAAGTCCTATTAACGAAAGAAACTTCCTCATGGTTTTACCCGGTTTAACCTAAAATCAGGAGGGCACAGGTTTTAACCTGTGCCCTCTATCTTCTCGCCTGAGAATTCTATTTCATCAGAACCATTTTCTTGAAGGCATGGAAATTCTTGGCGGTTATTGAATAGATATAGATTCCGCTTGCCATCGGTTCACCGAATTGATCTTTACCATTCCACATTACCTGGTGATACCCCGCTGGTTTCACCTTCGACACGATGTCAGTTACCTGCTGCCCCACAAGATTATACACTCTGATTGTTACAAATGATTCTTCCGGCAATTCGTAATTAATCGTCGTGACTGGATTGAACGGATTGGGATAGTTCTGTGACAACACAAATGTTTTCGGCAGTTCAGCTGCCCTCTTTAGCATAAAGAAATCAACAGTTCCGTCAAGTTCGATATGTCCGATGTCCTTCAGCTCATATTCCTGACCCGCGCTCTGGTCAACCAAAACCCATTGCATTTTCTCCCCGGCATCAACATTTATCTGGTAATCAATCTGAAGACTCTCACGGTTACTCATCACTTCAACAAGTCCACCCTCTTCAGCATATTTCATATTATTTTCAAATCTGACATCAGCTGCTCCTACCGGTGGTTTTGGAGGTAGACTGTAACTCAGCTGTCTCTCTTCCGGAATATCAATCCCGAAATAAAGAATTGTACCATTGATCGTGATTTGGTTTGCATCTTTCATGGTATTGTCAACAACAACCTTAGCATTACCATCAGGCCCGGACACAATAATCTCACCGGCGGCATTGGCACGTATCCAGTAGCCATAACCTGGCTCAATTGACGGTGAGTTAAAATAGCCATTCTCTCCGAATCCATAGAGTGTATTTGGTATTACAATATCCAACGGATCAACCCAGCCTCCATTAGGCAACGAGCATCCTGAGATCATATTCCACCCCTCATTAAGAGAAATTGTAACCGATGCTAAAACTTCTCCATAGATCGCTGATGTGCCCGCTTCCCAAAACCGAAGCCAGTAACCATTTCCGATGGACAGCTCTGAATTGAGTCCATAGCCATTTTCATCAAAGGAATAGAGCGTGTTTTCTATAGAACCGGGAAAAACTGCCTGGCAGTCGGCATTCTCAACAATGAGTGGTAGACCAACTATATTCCAATCATAAAGATTGTCAACATTCATTGTAATGTTCAGTGCTCCAACTGTGAGGGTTACCGGTACTGTAATCAGTCCAACATTGGAATTAATGTCAATATCACAAGTGTACATTGAACCCTCTTCCAGATCAGCTGTATCAAATGTAATCTCAATTTCATCGGTATCCCCGCCTAATATACTTCCGTTACTTTGACTCAGACTTATCCATGAAATGGGGTCAGGAGTATTAATTTCAAAGGTTGTAGTTCCCTCTGAACCGTTCGCAAGAGTGTAATGTAAATATTCAGTTCCATCTGTGCCAGTCACAGTGAGATAATTACCGTTCCAACCATCACCAAACGAATCTTCTGCATAGACTGTATATATGCCACTATCCAATGAAGCATCTCCATTAAATGGCGCACCGCCAGAAGCAACCTCATCTCCATTGGGAGCAACTATCCTCCATGAAACTTCATATTGATAGTTTCCCCCGTCACATACAATTGTGACATCAGTAGCCCTCAAATCGGGAGCATAATCAGGATGAATCATAGAAGTAACTTCGGCTGCTTCTATCTCCAATCCAGCAGCAATTCTTCTCTTTTTCTCTATATCTTGGTCAGTTTCAAGAGCTAATTGTTCTTCCATATTGATGCTTCCATCATCAGGGTTATTCCTTCCTGAAGTGGTTTCAATAAGGTTTATGCTGTAATCAACCGAACCTCCTCCAACATTTGATATGGATAATATTTCTGTTAACGTTTGATCTATAGGAACAGATACATCAAATGAAATGGGATTAACATCCATTTGGGGTGGTGTTAGCAGATTGGATGGAGGGAAAATAATATAATCAACCCAAGCACAATCACTGCCATTTGAGGCTGATCCATCTTTGTCATACTCCCAAGTAAAAGTCCGATTTCCCGCGTTTACATAGAAAGAAGCTTGTGACCAATCCACATCACCAGCCCATTCCCCTTGCTGCGATCCATCAATGTAAAACTTCAAATAATCATAGTTGTCCTCTGATGAAATTTTATAGTAAAAAGATATCTCATCACTGGCAAAGACATCCAAAGTGACTGACATCACGGAAGTCTGGTTATGTGAGATAGCACCAGATTTTGCAGCATAATTGCCTTCGTAAGCATCTTCAGCAATCATCCACTCCGCATTTCCATTAAACTCCCAGGGATATTGGACAAAATCACCAGATTCAAAATCCTCCAGACAAATTCCAATCGTGAGAGAAAACTGATCAGAAACGGAATAGTTATTATCAGCGCTGATCTCTATTATAAAATCTGCTACTAGACCAATGTTTGCCCAATCAGCAACTGTTACATTAAAAGTAATCGTACCACTGGAATTAGCCGGTATAACCGATAGCTCATCAGTTCCATCATTAACGATGATCAAACCATCATCATTAGGATAATTAAGAATAGCCACCACATTGCTTATAGCAGCACCGCCGTCGTTAACCAGTGTAACAATCAGATCTGCAGTATCACCCGGGTCAAGTTGACCATTTTCATCATCCACAGCCACTGTACCAACTGAAACGATCGGAGCGTACGCAATTAGGGAAATGGTAGATTCCCAGGTTTCACTGCCAGCATTTATAACACATAATAAATCAAAATTATGATCATCAGGAACATCAATCGATACATCAAAGGACAGTCCGCCCACAGCCACTGTTTCATCTGGGCCAATATAACTGATGGTTCCAAGGCCGTTTGTAATGGATATATAGGAATCACTAGAAGTAATGGTGACCGTAACATCCGAAGCATCTTCATTGCCCACATTTTCAAGAGCGAGAGTCAGCTCCACCGATTCACCAAATTCAATTATTTCATCTAAACCAGAATTTACAGAAACATTATCGATGACCAGATAGGGACCATCCGGTGATAAAACCATAACAGTTGATTCATATGGGAAATAGTTAAAACCAGTGATCACCAGATCAAGTTCCCCTGGTACATTGCCTGCATCGCCAAGATCCAAAATGGCTGTACCTGATTCATCGGTATAACCGGAAGCAAGCAGTTCACCACTGAGGGAAAGGGCAACCAAATCACCCTCTGTTCCAGTATAGACTGAAAACGTATTAGCACCCAAAATAATTACATCCTCGAATTCGGCATCGATAATTGTAGGAGGTGCAGTCCTAATTGGAATGGATGGATCTCCAAACATGGTCCAATATTTTGTTTCATTTATACCCGATGATCCCTGAGCATCATTCATATACATACACCCATTGGTTGCGATACCGCCAATGGTTCTGGTTAAATTTTCATTATAACTCTCAGTTAAAATAAGCATCATTCCATATTGCCCATGCATAGGTGGCTCCCAGCTTTGACTTATGGTAGAACCATAATGACCGATAGACCCGGTAGGTTCTCCATTATGGGTCGCCCTTTGCCAGGCTTCGCAAAAACATTCATTAGTACTTTGAAATTCACCAACATTACATCCTACCGTTATAACAAACGGCAATAAATTGTCATTTTCAAGTGAATTTATTTGGGAAGTATTAAGAGAAGCACCATTTCCCCAACTGTTTATTGATCCATGTCCCGTATAATTGATTAAGCTTACCCCGTTGTTAATGGCTGTAATACCCTGCTGATCAGTTCCACTGGGATCATAAATGCCTTCGTAACTGTCATAGGTAAATGGTGAGAGTACTGTTTCCCACAAGAAATCGTTGAACTCATCATCATCATATCCGCCAAAGCCAGGCCCCTGGTTGGAAGCGATTCCCAAGGCATCATCATACCATTCTGTAAATCCTGATTGAGGATATCGTTCATATTCAATGCTTCGTTCTACCTGGGTAGATATTTGGGGAGAGTTGCTTCCGGAAAATCTTCCAACAATGACTTCCGCATAGGAATCATTCCCTAAAATAAAGCCATAGGTAGGATCAGAGGCGCTACCGCCCACTGAAGGGGACGGAATCTGTGCAATATCCCCCACAAGGAGTAAAAATGTTAATCCATTATCATTATAATAATCTGAAACAAAATTCTGGATTGAACTGGAATTTGATCCTATATCGCTCACATCGACCATTTCTGTTGGAATCCCTTTCTTGTTTTTCCAATCTACCAGCGGCTGCATTTCATCCATAAAAGAAGCATAGCTGATCACAAGCATATTCCCATGATCAACCAAATAAGTAAAGCGGGAGTCCTCATCAAAATTGAGGAAATGATTCTGGTAAATATTCAGGAATTCACGGGAATATTTGACTTCTTCATTCGACCTTTCAAAAATATTGATATTATCCTTTTCAGCAGCTGAGACTTCAACAAGAATGCGTTGATAAACCCTTAATATTTTCTGTACAGGATTATACTGAATGGGATTGAAAACAACCGTTTGGCCCCGAAGATCTCTAAGAACATAAGGAATTTCTAAACCAACGATTTCCCCGGGAAAAAACTCATTATTTTGATAAACATCCCCGAATGTGTAGGAAACATCTTTAGGATCAATTAAACGGGAGAGATTCCCCTTTGAAGGAGCAATATGAACGTCTTTATATTCCACAAATTCAGAAGACAAAACTTCAACTTCCATTTTGGCCTGATCCGGAATAATGATGGATCTTGCATATTTATGGATGTCAGGCGCACCTTCCAACAGCAGGGAAGCACCATCATCCAGTTTGACCAAATACATGTCCCCCGTAGGGGTTTTGACAGGGGTGAGATGAAATCCGTCGATTAAAAACTCGATTTTACTGGTTTCAATATCTGAATATATCAGTTTTAACTGGGTCTTGGTTGGAGTATCGGAGGTAATACCCTGCCAGGTTGAACCGATGAGAAAGGTTACACAAAATAATGCAGTAATGATTTTTTTCATATTTTTTTTATCACTTTGAAAATAATTATCTTACTATCAAAAATACAACGTATTAAGAGCATGATTCACTCACTTTATTTCATGAGGACCATTTTTCTGATATTTGTAAAATCAGGGGTTTCCAATTTGTAAAGGTATATACCACTGGATACTTTATGGCCATTCAGATCAGTGCCATCCCATTGCACTGTGTACTTCCCTGCTTTCTGGCTTTTGGAAGCTAAACTGGTTACCTGTTGACCATTCATATTATACACCTCGAGCGAAATATACGATTCCTGAGGCAATTCGTAGGTGATGGTTGTCACAGGATTAAACGGATTGGGATAGTTTTGCGATAAGGAATAATGTGTTGGTGTTAGAAAATGTTTCTCCAGAAACAAAATCCCGGTATTATCCGTCAGCTCAATTTCTCCTATACCATGTAGTACATACTGAGTTCCTGTTTCTGAAGTCAAATTCCAATTTTCATTTTTATTAATTTGATAGGAAATATTCAATGATTTATTCGGATTTATAAATTCAATCTCACCTTCATTTTCAACAACTCTCCACCCACCAGTAAATCGAACGTCAAACGCTCCTACCGGAGGCTTCGGCGGTAAACTATAACTCAATATTTCACTCTCAGGTATATCTACCCCGAAATAAAGGGGAAATCCATTAAATGCGATAACATTAGCTTCGCTGACACGATTCTCAATAATCTGCCGTGATTTCTTTCTTGCTGAATTCGAAAGGGTAATTTCACCCGCACCATAGGATCGAATCCAGTAGCCATGCCCTGGTACTAATGTCTCAACAATGAAATATCCATTTATTCCAAATCCAAACGATGTAAGGGGAATAATCAAATTATCCGGGTCAAGAATATTATCCAAGGCAAAATCCGCAGAGATACCAGAAATCAAATTCCAGTTTTCCTGTAATGAGATTGTTAAACTTTCAACATAGGAACCACTGATAGTGGTCATATTTTCATTTGAAAATCTCAACCAGTATCCTGGGCCCATAGTTAATTCTGTTTCCTGATTATATCCATTCGCCCCGAAGGAAAATAATGTATTTTCAATAGCATCAGGAAAAAGTGATTCAAAACCTGCATCACTCACTTCCATTGGCAAACCTACAATATTCCAATCAGGCAAATATTCTACAGTAATATCACTGGATGGTTCTTCTGTAGGAGGAAAGGTAATATCGTCCAGCCAGGCACAATCCTCTTCCATATCAGTTGACCCAGGGCCCCCATCCTTTTCAAAAGACCACTTAAATGTATGGGTCCCAACAGTCACTGGAAAACTGGCAAAAACCCAGGGTGTCCCACCATCTCCTGTAGGTTGATATTGCCCCATTTCCTGATTATCAATGTAAAATACTAATCCATCATAAAAATTGTTACCGGTTGGGCTGTATTCAGATGCCACTCTATAATTGAAATCAATATTTCCATCATATATAACATCTAAAGTAATAATCAACTGAGAAGTTTCACTATGATCAATATCACCAGATTGGGCGGAGTAGGTACCGTTATAAGGATTACTGCTGTCAATAATCCAATCAGCATTCCCACCGAATGCCCAATCATTCTGACTGAAATCAGCGGATTCAAAATCTTCATCCGGTGGACCTACAGTAGTGAAATCCCAGACGGGTCCTACTGTTTCTCCATAATCATTTATGGCGATTATATTCCAAAAATAATGGGTGGAAAAGTCTAAACCACTCAACATATAGGTACTTGAACTTGATAAATCACCATTCAGAATATTGGTTGGAGGATTATCCGTACCCATAAATACCAAATATGATGTGGCTCCGCCGCCATTCGACCAGAAAAGATCCGATCCTACATTGACAAATCCCTGGCCATCAGCTGGGTTAGGATTGTAGGGAGGATAAGGCGGTATTGGTTCTGTAAATATTGCATTCACCGCTTCCAGAGCATCAACTCTGCCAGAACCATACGTGTTATTTTTCCCTGCACTCCCTAAATGCAGTGCATTCTCTTCAAGGGTCTGACTTATTTGCTCGGGAGTCAATGAATTATCCTTGGAAATCATCAAAGCAATAACACCCGCTATGCAGGGAGTAGCCATGGACGTTCCAGACCATCCACTTTCATAGCCCGTATTGCTGTAATGAGCCAGTGATTTAATATTTTCCCCTGGAGCAGAAATATCTGGACGAATCAATCCCATACCGGGACTATAAGCATAATCATTAAATGGACTGATATTTTCCCATGTGACAGGACCGCGACTGGAGAAAGAAGCAATATTATCGCTGCTATTGGTTGCCCCAACACACACTACGGCAGAAGTCCCCCCTGTCAGAGTTTGATCAGGATGGAGCCATGGCGGTGGGATATCTCCTGGAGTACGGACGTTATCTGGAATTGGATAAGCGCCTTGGTCTCCACCTTCATTCCCTGCTGCAATTGAAGCTATGACACCAGCAAATAAGGCATTATTCATTGCATTCCTCCAACTGGATCGATCCGGTCCCCAAGCATGTAGCCATCCTAAGGAGAAACTCATAACATCTACATTATGTGCAACACTGAATTCAACAGCTTCCCAACAATCTGACTCATATCCACTGCCTCCTGAATCAAGTACCTTTAAAGCCATAATTCGCGCATCAGGAGCCATCCCGGTTTGAGACCCTGCTGTTCCATCTCCAGCAACTGTTCCGGCGCAATGTGTTCCATGACCATGATCATCCATGGGATTGTCATCATTATTAGCGAAATCATATCCATGATTAGGATAAAATAATCCACCCCACATGTGATCCTGTAAATCCACATGATCGTAGTTCACACCCGTGTCAATCACTGCAACCAACGCCCCATCACCGGTATATCCCAACGCCCAAACATCGTCTGCGTTTACTATTAAAACATTCCAGGTTATTTCACGATCCTGAACGGAATTTGAAAGGACAATAACATCATCCGGAGAATCGATTATCATTTTTCGATATTCATCATGATCAATTCGAGTGACATCGGATCTACTTGAAAGTGTTTTAATTGCCTCAGGAGTGGCAAAACAATTAATTACATTGGTAATCCATAAGGAAGTTACATCTTTGACCTGTCCTGTATTTTCCAGGGTAGAAAGCTGATTTAATATATCACCCTGAGTATTTTGAGCAAAATATTTAAGTTCGTTTATAACAAATTGACGCCGATTTGCTTTTGACAAACTCTGCACATTCGAGTACAAAATATCTGAATTAATTTGTTCTTTCATCACAATATTAATCCTGATAAAAGACTCCGAACTTGTCCGGGATAATTCCTCAGATAATTGAGGGGTAATCGGTGTCTGTACACTTTGAATGTCGTTCGCCAGCAAAAAACGAATAGCAACCAAAAGCAAACAACTCAATCTGTTCATAGTATTTCTCTTTTTCTCTTTCTCGCTTCGATTGTTATTGTTTAAAGAATAAATTTTCCTAATTTAAACAAAATTTTCTTAATAATAACATTTATTGCATCGAGGTCAAATTGTCTGTATCAATATTAAATAAATACATACCTGACGAAACATTCTCGCCCATTTAGTTGGTTCCACCCCAGATAACTTAATGTTTTCCTGCTTTGGTATCTTCAGAAAGTAATGTTTTTACCTTCTGCCCTGCAATGCTGAAAACTGAAATAGTCACCAATGTCTCTTTCAGAAGTAAAAGATCTCAACCATCTAAAAGTCATTTAGGGTTCCTACATCCTCCAATAACCACTCCTGTCCTAAATTCGGATTAATTAATTGCCAGATATCATCATTTTTAATTGTATATGAAACGTCTAACTTATCCCTGTTACTCATAACCTGAATTTCTCAATAATCTCCACAGTATCTCCAATCGACTGAAAACTGGGCGTCAGTTACTCGTTAAAATTATATTTCCTGGGTTGTTTGCACGTACCCAATATCCTTCCCCAGGTTCCAATGTATTTACCTGAGAATAACCATCATTCCCAAATCCATAGATAGTGCCACCAACTATTATAGTGGATGGATCAGAAATATCTCCAATAGCAATTGATTCTGAAATACCAGAGATCAGATTCCATCCTTCATTCAGGCTAATTGTAAGTTCACTGATTGGAAAGCCGGTAATGATACTAATTCCAGCATTGGGAAACCGTAACCAGTATCCTTCACCATGAAAAAGATATGATTGAGCTATATAGCCATTATCAAAAAAGTAAAGCGTCCCTTCGATTGATTCAGGAAATAAGGTGCTATATGATGCATCTTCCACATCAAGAGGCAGGCTCACTAGATTCCAGTCTGAAAGATAGTCAATAGAGATACTTTCTTGCGGTGGTGTTGCAGAACACACAGCATAGCACTCCTCCATGGTAGCAAAGAATGCATCGGAATAATCCACATCATCCACTACCCAGTCGCATCCGGAAAGATATTGACATTCTTCCTCCCTCCAGCCAATTCCCAAAGCCATATCACATGCACCGAAATCAATCCCAGTCAGATCAATACACTCAAGATTTGAAGAACAATCCAGTAATTCACCATTGATATAAAAATCAGCCCAGCACCCATCGCAGTAATTTGCTACACATTCTGCATCTGGATACAAAAAACAATCCTCAACAGTACACGGGTCAGCGAAACACTCTACAGGGAATTCACAGGCGTCAGACATTGAAATGAATTCAACATTCAAGGCAGTGCACTCCACACAATCAATTTCCTCACCCTGAATCTCGACAAACCTGTTAACATATGGCTCCAGCATTTCCAGGTTATCCGATTGAGTAACCCATGAAGTAAATTCACCTGATTCCTCTTCAAGATAATAAACGCTGCAGTCATCCATGCAAAACGATGTTTCCGCTTCACGAAGATAACCGGTGGTAGAGTACACCGGAGTTAGGTATACGAAAAATAAAAGTGTTAAAGAAAATCTGTCAATTGATACTTTTTTGATCTGAAAGATGTTTCGCAAAATTTTATGTCTTTCCTATTTCAATAAAATGACCTT
>JYMV01021692.1_pt1 | contig 21303 bp, 12 predicted proteins | sample 338911 | NCBI WGS metagenome assembly JYMV01 (sample SAMN03354496, study PRJNA234377) | hydrothermal vent metagenome | biome: Deep sea; feature: Hydrothermal plumes at the Eastern Lau Spreading Center, Western Pacific Ocean; material: Seawater | place: Tonga | collected 2009 | depth 2000 m m
CCTTCCGGTAAATTCGTAAATCGTAAACGTTTTTTGTATTCAGTTTCAGAAAAATCTGAGCGCACAATATATGGATTTGGTACTACTTTTATATTGCTGAGTGAACCTGTATTTAACCGATATCCTGGAGTGATTATAACAAAGTTCGGATCTTCTTCTGTTGTTCCTCTCGAGTTCTCAATATACTGATATCCTGCTGGTGCATATCCATCTGGATTGGAATTATTTTCAATAAGTTGTTGTGTAAAAGTTCCATCACCATTATCTACCCAATTGGTATCAACTGGGACAGGAAGGCCCATGTCATAGGCTACAACTGAATACACATATTGCTTGCCATCCTGTACATTATGATCCACAAAATAATACATGGACATTGATAGGGTATCTTCATTTACGATTGAATCAATAACACCTGTGTAGAAATGGATCGAAGAATCTGCGCTCCAAAGTCCTTCATTTATCCCCCCAACACCTAAACCGGTATTATACCCCAAGTTGAACCATGGCGCTTTAGGATCGGGACCGGAGATATCTCTTCCTCGCCGGAGGGAATCCTTTGCACAATCCTGATAAACACAAAAATTGCTGTCTGCTTCGGCTGACAGGTCAAATTGGGCAATAAATGTTTCATCCCCAACAGTATGTGTATAAGGTCTCCAGCCAACAAAAATATTTTCATTGTCATAAATTTTATCTTCAGGGGTTCCCCAGGTAACTCCCCCATCAGCACTTCTGTAAATTTTATATCCTTCAAAATCTGTATATCCGCTTAATACATCTTTTGATTTTTCGGGGTCATCGCCCGACCAGCTTAAGGTAACTTTTCCATGATCAGCCTCGTAACTAACCTCAGGAGCATCGGGAGCTATAAAGCCTTGATAATGACTGTTATACATCAATTGGGCGAAAATGGCATTGTCAATCAAATCCTGGTATTCAACCTCGCCTTCACCTAAGTATTTTATTTCCCCGAAAATTATACAGAATGAAAAGGACACCTCTTCCCCCACATCCACATCAAATGGACCGCAGCTCATTATATGGACACAATCCAGTCCATCAGGATCATCCTGAAAGAATACCGTTTCCTTGATCCCATCGACCGAATCAAAATGGGGAGTAAACGTAGGGTGTTCATGGTCTTGACCAGGATCGTCTGCATGGAAAAACCATAGCGCTTCATCCGGGGTCAGATTGGTTGTATCACCCGACATAACTTTATAGAGCATTTCTTCTTTGTTCAGTGCCTGTTCCCGACTTGGGCTACCTGCACAGCAGTCATTATTGCCTTCCCGATGATGAACTCCTGGGCGGTTATACCAGTCAAACCAGTGCCAGTCAGTCATTTTAAGGGGATCACCAGGGTACAGATCAATAATTCCATCACCATCCAGGTCAATCTGTTTTGTAGCCAAGGGTGAGTCCAGCAATTGGGTTGCTACTACTCCTAATTCCGTAGCTGCATTGCTGACGCCGTCATAATCATAGATCAGTGCCATGCTGATCCTTAACGAATCGCCACTTCCGTCGGGGGATGGTGGACATCCTTCAGGAAAATATTTTGCACTGGTTGGAGAAGTACGATAGGTCGCGCAATCTACATATTCCATAAAGTCATCTTCATTGGTATGAACGCCAAAATTCCCATAAATATCCGCAGAGGCAGCGTCCGCATCCATGTAAAACCCCATACTCATGCCCTTATAGTCGAAACCAGCACTGCCATTAAGACGGGTACCATCAGGCATCATCATTGCCTCTCCTGATATGGGTAACCATTCAGCACCAGAAGCTAAACATGTTGCCTGGGTATTATATCGATTATTTGTACATTCGTATCTGTATTCTTTCGTACCATCAGCGAGCCTGGTAAAAGCATCCCAATGCCCGCTTTCATTTCTCACTTTCACCGTAACAAACAGTATATCCTCCGCATAGGCAACTCCATAAGAATGGGCTTCTGCCATCACACGGAGCCCCATGGGATAACCGGTTGCCTCGTATTCATTATCAAGTACACGGTTTCCCCTATGCGTCCAGCGATCATCAAATTCCATATAGACATCCGTATCAGAAATAGCACGGCCGGGAACACTCTGCCAGCAATCTGTATCCTTCCTGGTACCGTTACATTCTGGATGCTCCACGCGAAAAAGTGAATCTTCACCCATATAATCTTCCGACCACCAGCCCGGCCAGAAAGGCTGACCAAAATCTTCACAATTCTGAATGTCCTGATCCTGGCAAATTGGCCATGTATTTCCATAATCACTGTGAGCCAGTAAAGGATACGTGTCTCCCGAATCAGTAAAAGGGGTACTGCCAAAAAGATCACCGGCAGTGAAATCAGTACTATGGGTATATTGCCTTGATCTCGTTACAGGCTGCCAATCGGTATTATAACTTTGACTTGTACGGACAAACCAGGATTCAGCAGCATTTGCCCCATAGTAGACATAATCATCATCGTTGCTCCAGGGTAAACCATCGGAACCATAATCATAAATGTCATAATCAATTAAACGCTCTATTAACTTTGGGCGTAAGGCCCATGGCCTTATCAATCCTATCATGGCATTGGAATAATGTGGATCAACCACATTCTCTCCACTATAAGGAACACTGATGTATAATTTCCCTTCCTCAAGATACCATTGATGCTCACCGTCTACCTGACCTGCACTTTTCTCCACTCCTACAGTTCCGCGATCATCATGGGTGTCAAATATTACTCCTAAATAATTGGGCCCTCCATCCATCCAGTCGTTATAGGCAGCGGTACTGGACCATATTTGGATTGTATCGCCACTTGCAGTCTCTTCTGGGATATCCCCTATCCAGTCCTCAAATTCGGAGGAGTATACGTGCCCCGGCACCCCACAAAGAAAGCCCACATGAGGCAAATAAGTATATTTCCCCCACAGGGCGGCTGGATGTTCATCCCAGCTGATGAAATTTCCATAATTTGAAACTGCACTTTTGACTTTCCCGTGGAGCAGGTATCCTTTTGCCCGATCAAGCAGTGGATCGTCCACCTGGCCTGCAGTTTTTCCTAAACCATTATTATTTCTTTCAACATAATTAACATGATTCGGTTCTGATCCTAATATAAAAGTGAACATCAGAACCAGGGGAAAAATAAAATGCGCTGCTCTCGCAGTGATGCTGTTCCTGGTCATCGAAAATCAAACCTTGCCGTGAAATTGATTTGCCGTGGAGATGTAAAATACCAGGGGAAATTGTAATATGAACCTGAAACTTCAGTGCCAACATTTTCAGTGTAATACTCGCCGGGATCATCGGGCTCTCCAGTTAAATCGAAAACATCCACCGGAATCCTTAAATCGAAAACATTGTAGACATTTACCCCTAAGGAAACTTTTATATCATAATATTTGAAAACCTTTGAAAGGGAAAGATTAACATTCTTAAAAGCCGGTGCCCGTTTCGTATTTTTATTTTTTACGTCAGATTGAGGCTTATCTCCATTGAATATCATTGGTGTATAGGGATAACCAGATTGATAAAACCCTGTGAGGCCGGCTCCGATACCAAAGGGTAATTTATTTGTATGGGCTGAAATTGTGAAATCGTGGGGCCGGTCATAATACATAAGGTATTGCTGAGAAGGAGCATCAACCCAGACCTCCCCAAAGGCAGATTTATCATACTCGCCATTGGCTTTTGCTTTGGAATAGGTGTACTGAACTAATGTATTTGCAAATCTCCCGCGATTTTCCAATGTAAAATCTATTCCCCGGGAGGTACCATAATCACCATTTGCAGCGATCTGATAGGTATACACCGAACTCCTTTGTGTCCGGGCAGTGGTTAATTGATCCATGTCCTTTGCCCAGACCATCATCGAAAAACCCCAACGTCTTCCAAATTGAGCATTAAAACCAAATTCATAGGACTGAGTGCGGGCGGCATTCATTGTGGCATTCCCAATTTGTCCCTGGGTGTGCTGGAAAAGTTCATTGGGGTCTTCCTGCCTGTTCGTATTAAGGAATACCATGGAATAAACAGGCGTCTGGTAATACAAACCGTAATTAAATACAAAAGTGATTTTTTCGGTGATAATGTGGCTGATACCAATTCTGGGACTCACTTTATAAAACCACTTGGAATCATTGAAAATTACACTCTCATAATCACCTACATCATCGCTGTAGGGTTCTCCAGTATCTAGAGTGTTATTTCCCTCACCCTTCCCATAATCCGGTTTCAAAATAATTTCATCATCATCAGGATAGTTTGGGACGTTGTCTCGAATTAATATTTCCCAATTTTCATCCCAAATATTTTCATCATCAAAATTCTCAACAAACCCTTGTTCGCGCACAGCATTCATCCATTCAGCCCGGGAATACACTCCCCCCTCTATTCCATCTAAGCCAAAATCGCCAAACACCCAGGGCATACCAGGCGAATCATACCCAAAAGGGTCACCCCAGACCTTTGAATTATAATTGACGGCATCCATGCGAACACCGGCATTCACAATCATCCAGGGTACCTCAAACGTAGTTTGGAGATAGGCAGAAACTTCTTCAGGCTCTACATAATCATCCCACTGGCCATTCCCGTTAAAATCACTGAAGCTTTCACCTGGCTCAAATATACCATTCCCATTTACATCGGAAAATAATTCTGGACCATCCCATTCGCCATTAATATTTAAATCATAATAATCCTCACCCGAATTCCAAACCCCATTACTATCAGGATCAGTTATAAGCGGTTCCGCATCATCCCAGACACCGTTGCCATTTCGATCTGTAAATGATTCCCCGATTCCTCCATCCCAGACACCGTTCCCTTCACCCTGGTCCGCCTGACTGTTGGGCAGGGGATTTAGGGGGTCAAGTCGCTCAATACCATCCAGACCAAAATCATTCCATTGCTCGGCAAACCGCTGCCTATTGGCTGATGCATCCATCCAGGGGTTTTCGACATCAAAATAATCCAATTTATGAGATTTATAATCAAACCCGGTCCTGACTTTTAATTTATTTGTCAATTGGGAGGTGATATCAAACCGGAACTCATTGGTTACAGCTAAGGATGTATTGAAAAATCTATCGTGCCCGCCAAAGGACTGTCCTTCATTCCATCCAAAGTAATAAAGAGAATCTCTGTTCTCAAAAAACCAGCCGCCCGGTCCAAAAAATTCATCAAAATGCCCGACTAAATAGGGATCCTGGAACCAATCATCAAAGAATACTGAATTATCATAGAACAGTTTATGATCAATATACATTTCAGGAGTGAGGAAGTGGTCTCCGTCACGATAAATAGACTCTTCAGTTAAAATGGGCCCATCCCAGATATCGTTACCATTCGCATCTGTAAATCCTTCACCCTCATCCCAGATACCATTGAAGTTACTGTCTTTAAATTCTTCGGCAACACTCCAGTTATAATTTCCCGGTTCTGCCCCATAATACCAGCCGCTGGTCCAGTTACCGGGACCTTCTCCATCCCGCCTGGTGTAAAAAACAGTATCATTCGAAGTGGTATAGGGAATGACATCGGGATTATAAGGGTCTGAAAAACCGCGTTCCCCTGCCGAATGACCCCATTCAAACCAATCCGGATAACCGTCATCATCACTATCCCGTAATCTCACACCAGAGAAAGAACCCTGTTCAAACCGGGACAGCCTTGCAGTGTAAAATGTTCTGCTGGTTAACTGATGATTAAATTCAAAAGCGAAACGCTTGGTATCCCGGAACAATTCATTCTGACCCAGGTTCCAGTACAAAAAGGTGCTGGGATTGAAAATTTTCCTATGGTCAGACAAAGACCAGTAGGAAACATTTACCCGCAGCTTGTTGGTTGGATTATAGGATAATTTACCAAAAATATCCCAGGTATTCTCAAACCCAAACCCCCTGAATCCAGCCTTTTTATCAAAAGGGTGAACTAAATTTTCGTAGTTGGTTACGTTTCCAGGATTATTTTCAATAAAGCTTATATCATCATACTCATATACACTGTAGGACTTATGATCTGAATATTGCCCGGAAACCCAATAACGGAGTTTCTGATAGCCGGGGAATGAGCCTCCAAAGCCAAGAGAATAGTCGTTAGCTCCTCTTAAATCATCATATTCTGATCCCATGGCAGCTCCAAGCATACTGGTTTCATATTTGAAATTGTACGAAAACTTTCGGCCTCCTGATTTTGTATGAATATTAGATACAGCAGACATGGCATCTCCATATTCCGCATTGAAACCACCGGGCTGCCAGTCCAACTCCTTGATCGCAAATAGATTCAATTGGGTTCCTGTTCCAATCCCTCCAAAAATAGGATTCCGGATGTACATTCCATCTATCATATAAGCAATTTCACCAGATCTTCCACCGCGGACATGGACTTCTTCCAATCCTCTTTCCTCATGGTCAGGGATTGCCTGTTTTCTGCTTCGCACCTGGACAACACCGGATTGAAGAGAATACAGTTCCGATACATCCCTGATAGGAAGAGCTGCTATTGCTTCATCACTTACTGTTATTTTTTTAGCAGTAGCCCCTGGATCCATTATTGGTCGATCAGCAATCACTTCAACTGCTTCGCCTTCAACTGCTGCGATGGGCAAGGTAAAATTAAGCCATACAGTTTGATCCATTATCACATGCACATTTTTCCGGGTTTCTTTTCGATATCCCATCATGGAAACTGTTACAGCATAGGTTCCTACTGGAATATTGAGGAGAATATAGCTTCCGTCACTTCCAGCAATTGCACCCAACTGAAGTTCCTTTATGAATATCTGCGCCCCTGGCAATGGATTCCCATCTGTATCAGTGACTTTTCCACGAACGGTTCCATCTGTCCCTGCCAAAACAAGAGACAGCATGCTAACAGAAAAGATAAAAATGATATGGTATAATTTTTTCATGGGTTACTCTTTCACTAAAAATCTTCTTGATGAACAGGCTGTCCTATTCTTTGGATTCCAACTTTTCTGCTTATGTGGTAAGGATCATTATCAAATTCAGCCACATGCTCTAAGTCATCAAACTTTATTGTATTTCGCTGGTTTAACATTTTGTTCAAAGGTTCCGAATCGCCAGGCCTAAATTCAGCCAGTTCTAGTACTGAAAATACTTCCCAGTCTTCACCGCTGCTCCAGAAGGGCTCACTCCAGCGGGTATACACTGCATCTTTTACAATACCAATGCCATCGGCTAACCAGGAAACATTCCTTTCACCATATTCCACACCATTACCCAACAGCGTCATAGTCATTATACGTGTCACCCGGAAACAGGGATACGTTGTGTCAGCGATACTAATTGTATCTGTATCTACTGCGTAGGATTCTTCGATATGATAGTCACCAAATTGTGTCACCATTGTGGTATCCGTCTCAACGAGTTCTCCATCCCGAAAATTATTCCCAACTGAATAAAAAAGAATATCCCCCTGGGCAAATGTTTCATACCAGAATTTGTTTTCCTCATCGGTAAAAGCCAGGGGACTGCCATTAATTATATCATCAATATTATCATGATACCCATAATGTTTAAAATAGCTGGGATGGATCAATTGATATATGTGGCCTGCCGATTCACCCTGTCTGAAAAAATGATAGTCATATTCGCGGATATCCGCAGAGGTTGAAGGGTCAATACCATTCCATTCGGCTTTCGCAATGTTATAGGAATTACTGGTCGTGAATTCTTCATCGGTAACTGTAATAATTTTATTCGTATAAAGTGTTTTGACACTATCAATATCTTCGATTTCCCTCGTTACTGTATCGGTGATGGTGATTTCTTTAATTAAATCCCTGTATACGATCCCGAATCTTGTCAAAAGCGAATCGCCTGGATAGATATTCAGCAATTTCCTGGGCTCATTTAAAACAGGATAATTATCATAAGACACAAGAAAATTAGCTGGTCTTTCATCCGCCCTGAATTTCAACAGCTCATCATCAGAACCTTCATCATAATCAGTATTATTGTTTTTATCTATAAATTCCTCAGCAAAATCGTATTTGTTATTTCCACGATCACAGAATTTAGTACCATCATTATCCTCTATAAATACGGTACTTACCGGACACTCTGAAGCTTCCTCAACTTCCAATTCTGCATCATCCCAATTTCCATTGCAGTTTCGGTCTTCAAAGGGCTCATCACCCGTAAAGGCATCATCTGAATTTTTATCATAATACACCTCAGCCTCATCCCATAATCCGTTTCCACGATCACAAAATTTAGTAGTATCATTAATCTCTATAAACACGGTACTGTCAGGACAACTTGAAGCACCCGAAACAGTTTCTTCACTAGGATCCCAGCTTCCGTTGCAATTGCAATCGGTGTTTTCCTTAAAAACCAGAGAATCTAACCCAAATATTTTTTGGGTAAACTCAAAATAGTGTACCATAACTGTATCACGGGAACTCATTGATTCAGATCGCTCAGCTCTTTCATAACGATCAATAAACATAACACCTTCAGCAGTTGTATCAGCAGTGTCAACTACAGCCTCCTGATAAAGTGAATCCAGGATATCAACGAACGTGGAATCATGTGCAACAGATGGTTGTACATTGGTGGAAGCTTGATATCGTTCATAACCATAATCCCAGTTCAATCCATTTATATTTGTTAATTTTTCTGAGTTAAAGGTTACTTTATTATCATTTGTGACAGAATTTTTTCTTAAGGAATCTATGGAAGTTATATCAGCATATCCAGAGTCAGCAATCATCTCAGGTGTAATAACCTCATAACCAGTTAAATTTGATTCCCCGTTTTCCAATGTATAGGCTGCATAGGACCTAAAATTCAATGTGTCTTCCTCCGGGTCAAAAAGATCAGGATTATTTACAGAATTGGCATCATAACGATTGTATTTAATATTAAATCCATTCGCAAAATTAAAAAAATACCCACTGAGAGAACCAACATCTCCCATATCGGGATCATTAAGAGTATTTTTCATAGGAACAGTTTCATCCTCCTGTTCAACGGGCTCTTCGCAGCCCCAATAAAACAACACCACTGTAATCAAAAGAAACAGGAGTTTACTATAGTTTTTCATCTATAAAGCGGGTTTTATTCGTAACCTGATAAAGGTGGAAATTTAATTTCAATTAAAATCTATTATCTAACACTTTTTCAAATTATTTGACAAAAACTAAATCAACAGGATATTGATTATCTTCAAATGTATGTTATTTTCTTCTGCCATTAAGAATTTTATCAATCAAACCATATTGTTTGGCCTCTTCAGCGTTCATAAAATAATTCCGATCTGTGTCCCTCTCAATTTTTCTTATGGTTTTCTTTGTACAGGCACTTAAAATCAGGTTGATTCTATCGCGTAAACGAACGATTTCATCTGCCTGAATCTTGATATCGCTGGCCTGCCCTTCCGCACCCCCAAGAGGCTGGTGGATCATAATCCTTGAGTTCGGTAAGGAAGAACGTTTTCCTTTTGCTCCGCCTGCAAGTAACAGAGCTCCCATACTGGAGGCCTGTCCAATGCAAATTGTTGACACAGGAGGTTTGATGAAATTCATTGTATCAAAAATCGCTAATCCGGCAGTAACAAAACCACCTGGTGAATTTATATACAAGTGAATATCTTTTTCAGAATTTTCCGCTTCCAAAAATAATAATTGAGCAATAATCAAAGAAGCGACATTATCATCAATAGAAGTGCTCAGAAAAATAATCCTTTCTTTCAATAAACGGGAAAAAATATCAAATGCACGTTCAGATCGGCCCGACTTTTCCACCACCATAGGGATTAACTGGGACATTGGGAGTTTACTCATGAGTTTTTGCCTGCAATTCCTGCTGGGCACGTATATCTTTTGTTTCCACTGTTACCTCCTTAACCTTAGCAAATTCCTGTACAACCGCTAATACTTTCTTTTCCATGATGTTATCCCTTACCCGTTCACGGTTGCTCGGTTTTTTATAGAATTTTTCCGTTTCTTTTTTATTCTGAGAATGGTCGACAATCTGGTTAATTTCCGCTTCCACCTCGCTTTTTGATACTTCCAGATTATGGGATTGAATAATAGCTTTCCTGACAAGATACCACTTTAAATTCCGTTCATTCATTGGTTTAAAGGTCTCCCTAATCTTCGCTTCATCAACTTCCACATTATCATTCTTTTTCTTCACATCTTCCAAAATATGGTTCATGTAGGATTCAAGCATGGAAGGAGGACATTCTATCTCAACTTTTTCAATGAGGGCATCTGACAATTGGCGTTCAAACAATTCATCAGATCTGCGGGCATAAGATTGGTCTATTTGTTCTTTTATCTTTTGTTTCCATTCCGTTTCAGATTCAGTGCCAGGATCAACCTGCTTAATAAAAGCCTCACTGATTTCCGGCAATAATTGTCTTTCAATATTAATAACTTTCACTGAGAAAGTGGACTCTTTTCCATTTTCGTCGGGAATAGTTACCCTGGCTGAATGCCCGGCTATTACACCTTCAAGATTTTTCTGGTTCTGTCCGGTGAAAATACCATCCCCAATTTTCAGATAGCGTTTTTCCACCTTTTCACCGATGATTGGAACACCGGAATCATCCAATCTCTGCAAATCCGCCAAAACGTAATCACCGCACTTGGCACCATCCTCTACAGTTATAACTTCCGCATTGGCTTTGCGAATATCTTTAATCGCCAGATCTATATCCTCTTCATCAGTAATGTAACTATGTTTTTGGACTTCTAACTTACATTTTTTTAAGTTAGGCAGGGTCACTTCCGGTTCCACTTCAAATGCAGCCTTAAATGAAAAATGCTCACCATATTTAAATTCCAGATTATTCACATCTGCCTGGTTTACAGGGATAAGTTCCTTTTCCTGGAGCGCCTTCACATAAAATTTCTTGAACGATTCCTCCACAAAATCCGCTTCAATAGCTGGCAGGAAACGATTCATCAAAACCTGTTTCGGAACTTTCCCGGGACGAAAACCGGGTAATTTTGCTTTTCCCCTGAATTTCCTTACGGTTTTATCAAAATCCTCAGATAACTCTTCCCAAGGGATATCAATAATCAACTCTCTTGAAAAAGTGTTCAATTCGTTGATTTCAATATTCATAAGTAATTTCTATTCATAGGAAAAATAGAACGGAAATTTACATTATTTAAATATAATTTATTAAACTTTTATCCAATTTTGTTGTTTAAAGTTCATGCACCAACCTACAGGTTATCCTATCAGGAATAGGACTTACTAATTCGTACCAAAATCCCTGATAAGTACAGTACCCTTGTGGATACAATAGATTCCCGCCATTTGGATAACATGGTACAGATCATTATGATTGAAATGTTTATGAAGATCATATCCGCTCATTTGAACTCCTGCAGCAAGAAAACCGATTAGCATCCCCAATGAGATCCACCCGGAACCGCTGAATCCCAAAACGAATTGACTGTACATCATCATTAACAACACAAAGATCATGGTTGGGAGGTAAAATAAAATAACAATTGAAAATCGGTCATCTTTTATGATAGTTGCACAATAAATCACCAATAAAATCAATGGAATCCATTTTAACCATCGAACTGTTGAATTTGGAAATACATGAGAGAACGAGGCTGAAAGAACGAAATAACATGAGATTCCAATGGATAGAACAGTCATTTTCCAAATTATCTTTTTTACCATTGGAGAAAAATGAGGACCTATTCCATGGCTGATCGCCCCAAGCAAAGCACCAATTCCGATCATCCAAAATGCAAAAGTCCAGTGCCAATGTGTATTCATTTGCTGATCCAGATAAAGAGTGTGGAAATCCAGCGCAAAATAAACAGCAAGAAAAAATAGAATTAAATCAGTAAAAGCCGTCATTGGTTCATAGAACAGAGATTTGCTTTTCATGGATTTCAGAGATTAAATTAAAAATTCTAGGATGGTGGAGTAAAAATAATCGTGAACGTTCCCTTATGATTTCAAAGGAGTGCTCATCACGAATATTTTTATTTTAGGAGGATCATTTTCTGTGTTTGGACAAATTTGTTTCCACTTTCCATTCGGACAAAATATACTCCGTTAGAAAAACCTGAGGCATCCCAGCGAACCTCGTGGACACCGCTTACAAGTTTTCCATTCAACAATTCACTTACCATCCGTCCCGTTAGATCGTAAACCCTTAAAGTCACGTTGATTTCCTCCGGTAATGAAAAGCCAATTGTCGTTACCGGATTAAATGGGTTCGGATAATTTTGACGGAGACTGATCTCCTCCGGAATTACCCTGCTTTTCTTCAAAGTGAATATCTGTTCTCCACCAGATATTGTTATCGATCCGGATCCGTCCAGAATGTGTTCATGGCCAAAATCATCTATTAAATTCCAATACAAGTTTTCACCGGCAGGAATGGAAATATCGTACTGTACCGTAACAATACCGGTTATTCCCTGTAATTCAATTTCGCCATAGTCTTCCGCAAACGTCCACCCGCCGGAAAAACGAACGTCAAATGCGCTGGAAAACGGTTTTGGCGGAAGACTGTAACTCAAACGATGTTCTTCCGGGACGTCCACCCCGAAATGAAGGACCTTCCCATTAAAACGGATGGTGTTGGCTCCCGAAAGATGGTCTGTAAAAACCACAGCTTTCGCGGAAGAATTATCCTCAATTCCGGTGGAAATTTCAATCTGCCCTTCTTCATAGGTTCGAATCCAGTATCCCCTGCCGGGTTCTATATATTCCGCGTTGGTGTAACCGCTTTCATCAAAACCGAAGATTGTATTTGGCACTAAAATTTCTCCATAGTCAATGATATTATGCACCCAGACAGGCCAGGAAATCCCTGAAATCATATTCCAATCTGACATAAGATCTAAAGTCACCCAGTCAATAGGATCCCCTGTGAATGTAACCGTGCACTCATCAGCAAATCGGATCCAGTATCCTTCACCAACAAACGGTTGTTCTGTTTCCTCGTATCCACTCATTGTGTAGTGGAATAAATTTGTCAATGCAAAGCACCCGTCTCCAGGCTCAGCACCTTCCAAGGGAAGTCCGGTCAAATTCCAACCGGACATGTAGTCAACCGAAATTTCCATCTGGCTGTGGGGGAATAAGGTAATATTTACCGTCACAATATCACCGACTTCAATTTCAATCATAATTCCCAACGACGGATTGTATCCCTCTGCATCAGCACCAAGTTCATAAGCGCCCGGAGGAAGTTCAAAATCGAACTCCCCTTGTGAACCGGTGTGAGTTTCAAACTCATGAGCATCGCTGGCAGCCCAGACTACCGCACCAGGGATTGGATAGTTTTGAACTCCGTCAATTACCATTCCATAGACATAGCCAACCTCAGTGGAAGCGGGCTCCATCATGATTTCAAGATCTGTCTCTTCATTGGGATAAATGTACACCGGTTCAGGATGGTAATAATCCTGGAATCCTTCCGCATGAACTACAACTTGATAACCGCTGTATCCCATTGCCGGGGGTAACTCCATTTCAAAATAACCACCTTCGTTTGTCTCTGTAATAAATTCACCCATTACGTTATATGCCATAACAGTTGCGCCGGGTATCGGAAATGGTTCCGGGTTGGAATCATGAACGTATCCTGCCAACCAACCAAATTCTGATGGCACGCCACCAAAGCTAAAGTTTAATTCTACAACAACACCCTCGTCGACATATATATCTTCTTCCGCCCATAAAGTATCACTCCCTACAAAAGCATAACAGGATACGTTATAGTGATTATTACCAGAAACCTCCATTTCATAGTGTCCATTTTCATTGGTGATTGCCTCAAACACCAAGCCATCTTCAGAGTGAGCCCAAAGTAAGGCACCAGGAATGGGTGTTTGATCATTTTCAGATGTAATCATCCAAACATTTCCCGCTATTTCACCATTTCCTGAAGTTCCTTGTAGCTGCAAATAAAAGTCCTGTATGTTTTCACCGTTCGGACCAACGAAGACTTCTTCTGTGACTGTTTCAAAACCTTCGTACATTGCAGTAACAGAATATTCGCCTATTGGAAGTTCTAAAAAATAGAAACCAGTGGAGTCAGCATAGGTTTCCCAAACTGGATCCGTTGGACCTGTTGGAGTAGCATACACATACGCCCCAGGGAGTGGATAAACCATATCCTGTTCAATACCAAACACATGACCGTGCAGAGCGACCTCAGGTGGTCCTCCCCCGAACGAAAAATTTAGTTCAAACCAGGATTCCCCAACATAAATTTCATGGACTTGCACCAATTCCATACCTTCAAATTCAGCTGTGCAGGTCACAACATAGTGGTGGTCTCCCATGACCTCCATTTCATATCCTCCACCATCACCCGTCTCAGCTTCATATACTAAATTAGCATCAGAACTCTCAGCTCTGATTTGAGCTCCAGAGATCATTATCTCACCCCAGTTTGGGGTCTCCCAGTATACCAATCCATGAATTCCTGCATTTTGAGAATCGGTTTGTTCCAGATAAAAATCATGCCAGTTTTCATTGTCAGGACCAATATAAACATAAGCAAATCCCGGTTCATATCCTTCATGCTCTGCTGTGACATCATAATAGCCGGAGGGAAGAGGAAGTTCATAGAACCCCTCTTCGTTTGTAACAGCTTCATAGACGGGCTCTTCCTGATCATTGGGGGTCGCCCTGATTTGTGAACCGGGCAAGGGCTGCCAGCCGGAAGGATCATTTTCAGATTGTCCCCGTACAAATCCACGTAACACAAATTCATTATTGTCATAAGGCTGGAGGTAAAAATTTTGTTCAACTTCTTCGTTTGGAATAACAGTTACAGATTCATCATCATTGGGGAAATATCCTCCCGCTTCCACCCAAACCTGGTATGTCCCTGGCAGCAATGAAATTTCATACCCCCCGTTATCTCCGCTGATGACAGTCCAGGTATCACCAATATCACCGATGAAAAAATGGATAACAGCTCCTGCAATTAGAATCACTTCGTTGGGATCCAAACTCATTTCATAAACCGTGCCGTACACAACACCATTTTCCAGTTCATCCATGATAATACAGGTAGTGTTGCTAGGATCAGATTCCTGCTCAAACCTGACAGCTGTAACATAAAAACAGGTCTCATTTGCAGGCGGTACATAATCCCCGTAGAAAAACAAATAATTCATTTGATTGGTTTCATCAATGAAAATCCATTCACCGCCGCTCCAGGTTTCTGATCTCAAGTAAACCTGAAAATCCGGATTGGTAGGAATTCCGGTTGGATCGGTGTAACTCCATTCAAGATATGCTCCACCCCAAGCGGTATCTACATAGGTTGCTGTCAGGTCATAGGGAGCCCAGGGCCAACCTGAGTCTAAGCTCACACAGGCGGTATTGCTGGGTTCCGATTCTTCTCCATTTGAAATTGCTGTAATTTTAAAACAGCTTTCATCTGATGGTGGGAAATCATCCTCAAAAATGTATTCAAAATGGGTTTCGGAGGATTCTCCCACCAGCATCCATTCTACATTTGCACTTCCGTAATACAAATAAATATGAAAAAGCGACTCAGTAGGATCCAAGCTGTTGTATTCCCAATTCAAAATAGCCATCCCGTTTTCTCCTCCGTAGGGACTGTATTCCGCTACAAGGTCGTACGGAGCCGCAGGTTGCTCTTCCCAGGCATTAAAGTGAAAATTCAGTTCCGTTTCCTGACCGGCAGTGATGACCACCTCTGCTTCCTGTTGTCCATATTCCGTTGTGCAGTACACTATCCAGGGCGCATCATTCGCCCAGAGTTCCAATTCGTAATGACCATCCTCATTGGTTTCAGTTTGGAACCAGGGCTCCGGTCCCCATGAGGGAGTAGCACCAATAGATGCACCAGCAACAGGCATCACGGGTCCCGTTGGTGAAAACTGATAGGTAACATTGCCGAACAATACTCCGTTTTGTTCCTGCTGTGATGGAGAAAGAACAAAATTCAGTTCTACTTCTACTTCTCCTGCCGGCATGACTGTTGCAGTCTGAGTGTCGTATCCCTCAGCCTCGCATATGACAACGATTGGGCCATCCCAATCCCATAGAAAGGAAAATTCATAATGACCGTCATCATCCGTCAAGTCATAGTGATCGGAATTCCCTGAATCTGCTAAACCCACATAGGCACCTGCAACTGGAAAAAAAGATCCATCAGCAGAGGTGCTGGAAACGTTACCGTATAACACAATTTCCTGAGCTGATATAGATGCTGTGGTAAGGAAAGCGAATAGGATAATTAAGAAGGATTTGTTGATTGAACTGGTGTTCATGAGGATCTTCTTTACTAAGTCTTTAAGAATGGGAGAACATAAATAGAGCAATGTAATAACATCTCTTTCTACAAAAATAATTAATGTTTAAAATTTAGCTACCACGGTTCAAAATTACTATAGAAAAATTAGTGCGAATACCCAAGCTGATTCAAATGTGACCTGAGCCACAAAATAATGTTTTATTCCAATAAAAAAGCCCCTCCAGAAACTGAAGAGGCTTTTAATTATGGCTAAATAATAGCCTGTGGTTTTAATACATACCGCCCATACCACCCATATCACCGCCTCCAGGGGGCATCGCCGGCATTGGCGGTTCCTTTTCTGGTATTTCTGTTACTGCAGCTTCGGTGGTAAGGAGAAGCCCAGCGATGGATGCAGCATTTTCAAGGGCTACACGAGCAACTTTTGTAGGATCAATGATACCAGCTTCAAACATATTGGTATATTTTTCACCCCGTGCATCAAAGCCGTAGTCTTTTTTCTTTTCTCGAACGTTTTGCAAGACAATAGATGATTCCAAACCTGCATTTCTAACGATCTGACGAAATGGTTCTTCCAATGCACGACGCATGATGTTGACTCCAACCATTTGGTTACCAGAAACCTTGACTTTGTCAAGCGCTATGATTGCTCTCACAAAGGCAACACCACCACCGGGTATGATTCCCTCTTCTACTGCTGCACGTGTTGCATGTAGCGCATCTTCAACACGGGCTTTCTTTTCTTTCATTTCAACTTCAGTTGGAGCCCCAGCATTCAAAACAGCTACACCGCCGGAGAGTTTCGCAAGACGTTCCTGAAGTTTTTCTTTATCGTAATCGGAGGTTGTTTTATCAATCTGAACCTTTATTTCGTTAATTCGCCCTTTGATAGCATCCTTACTGCCGGAGCCACCAACAATCGTTGTGTTGTCTTTATCAGATACAACACGCTTCGCGGATCCAAGATATTCAATAGTTGCATTTTCCAGCTTGTAGCCCGCATCTTCAGATATAAGAGTAGCACCAGTGAGCACTGCAATATCTTCCAGCATTGCTTTCCGGCGATCTCCAAATCCGGGAGCTTTAACAGCGAGGACCTTAAAAGTGCCGCGCAGTTTGTTCACAACCAAGGTAGCCAGTGCTTCACCTTCTATATCCTCAGCGATTATCAATACAGGTTTCCCGGTTTGAACAACCTTCTCCAAAAGGGGAAGTAAATCCTTCATATTGCTGATCTTTTTATCATGGATCAGCACATATGGAGTTTCCATTTCAGCGTCCATAGACTCCGAATTTGTTACGAAATATGGTGAAAGATATCCACGATCAAACTGCATCCCTTCTACAAATTCAAGAAAGGTTTCAGCAGTTTTGCTTTCCTCAACTGTGATGACACCATCTTTTCCAACTTTTTCCATAGCTTCCGCAATCTTTTCGCCAATTTCCGAATCACCATTAGCTGAAATGGTTGCAACCTGAGCAATTTGGCTTACATCAGGAATATCTTTACTCTGGGATTTAAGGTGGGCAACAATTGACTTTGTTGCTGCATCAATGCCACGTTTGATGGACATGGGGTTCGCACCTGCCACAACATTTTTTACCCCTTCAGCAATAATTGATTGGGCAAGAATAGTGGCCGTGGTTGTACCATCTCCTGCATCATCGGAGGTCTTGGAAGCTACTTCCTTCACCATCTGAGCGCCAATGTTTTCCAGCTTACCTTCCAGTTCGATCTCCTTTGCAACCGTCACGCCATCCTTGGTGATAGTGGGGGTACCAAATTTCTTTTCGATAACCACATTCCGACCCCTTGGACCCAAGGTCACCTTGACTGCATCTGCCAATTTGTCTACACCAGCTTTTAAGCCATTTCGTGCTGTTGCATCATAAGTAATTTCTTTTGCCATTTTTTAATCCTCCTTACAGGATTGCGAGTATGTCGCTTTCGCGCATAATCATATATTCGTTACCATCTACGGTGACATCTGTTCCGGAATATTTTCCATAAAGAATTTTGTCACCTTTCTTAACTGTCATTTTAATTATTGAACCAGTATCGCTTGCCTTACCGGGGCCAACAGCAACAATAGTCCCTTGCTGAGGTTTCTCCTGGGCTGTATCCGGGAGGATAATACCTCCGGAAGATACATCATCAGCTGGAGCTGCCTCTACAACAACACGATCTGACAAGGGTTTTAGTTTTTGACTCATTATTTGTTTCTCCGTTATTTATTTGTTTAGTTCACCTACATTATTAATTAAATCAGATTAAATGCAGCGGGGAAGTTAAAATGGAAATTAATAGATTTCAAGATAAATTAGCACTCTAATTGCTTGAGTGCTAATTTCCCTGGTATTAAAACATTTTAGTAGTTTATTTCAATGAAATTTTCTCAAATCATTATTCACATATTTCTTAATTTCCCGTGCTTCCGAAACCACCTTCCCCCCTTGTTGTCTCAGAGAGTTCATCAACCAATGTAAAATGGATGGGGGACCCGTCCATGGCTACAAGTTGAAATAATCTTTGCCCCGGATTCACAGTATAATCTTCATTTTTAATGTTATCCACAGCAGCCATTATTTCTCCCCTGTAACCTGGATCAATTAACCCAATGGAATTGGAAAGCCTGAGAGGAGTTTTCGAAATACTGGACCTGGGAATAATTAGATAAGGTGCTCTTTCTGTATTTTCGCAAGCAATCTGCAAATGAATAAAGGTGGAGTCACCCGCAACAATTGTCTGCTGGTAAACAATAAACAAATCAAGACCGGCATCTCCATCATGAAAATATCCATGATCCGCATACATAGTTTTCACTTCCAGTGAAAACGGTTTAATTAAAAGCTTCAGGATTCTTTAACCTTTCCACAGGTTATAAGCCAATAAGAGCCACCCTGCAATAAATCCAATTCCACCCAAGGGAGTAATAGCGCCAAGCCACCTGGCTCCAGACAGTACCAGGATATACAGACTTCCTGAAAATAGAAAAATTCCGATTGTAATAAATATAACAGGTATTTTTAGAATTTCGGAAGATATATGGTATCCCAAAATTCCAATTATGATAATGCTTAACGCATGGATGATATGATACCGAACACCAGTCTCAAAAATTGCAAGATCTTCCGGTGAAAGACGGGCCTTCAATCCATGAGCTCCAAAAGCGCCAAGTATAACTGCTAGAGCTGCCAAGATGGACCCGATGATAATCCATGATTTCATGAGGGCTGATTATTTTTATGAATTACAGTTCGAATCGGGTATGGAATCTCTATCCCTTCTAATTGAAATTGCTTATGTATTCTTTTGATGAATTCATGAATGATCAGGTATTGGTCACCATATTTCTTCCCGCGGAAATACACCACTATGTCAATACTGGAATCGCCAAAATGTTTAAACCGTAATACCGGTTTATTTTCTTTCACGGCTCCGTCGACTTCTTCCACAACACTATTCGCGACCTCCAACATTACTTTTTCAACCTGGTCTAAATCACTTTCATAGCCCACTCCAACCGGTACTTTCACCGAAAAAGATGATTCATTAGCATCATAATTTTTGACAATTTGTGTGGACAATCTGGAGTTGGGGATGGAAATAATGTTGTTCGCTCTTTCAAGAAGGGTTGTGTTTCGCCAGGTAATATTTTGTATGTATCCCATTTCTCCAGAATCCAACTGGACAAAATCACCCGGTTTTACTTTCTGACTGAGAAGAATATTGAGTCCGCTGAATACATCCGACAGTGTATCTTTTAAAGCAAGACTAATTGCAAGACCACCAACACCCAGTGCGGTTAACATGGGAGTAATCGAAATATTAAGGGAATCCAAAATGATGAGGCCGCCAATGATAAATACAGTGATACGGACTAAATTTGTAAACATTGTTGTGGAGGGAAATCCTCCCGCCTGGCGCTCAGCCCAAAGCTGAAGAAAACCGACCAGGATTCGGTTTATCACCAGAGTGACCGATAAAATCAATATGATTAAAATAATTTTCTCTAAATATTCCAGGTAAGGGCCACTGATCTGAATACTGGTGCTTGCAATAAAAAATGCAACTAGAAAAAACCAGAGAATAATTTGAGACTCTAACGCTTTTAGAATTACATCATCCCCGCGCCATTGTGTTTTTTCCACCAGGGATGCCAATCTTTTATGAACGTATCGTTTAAATATCCATCCGGCGATTATTCCAAATAATAAAATGCAGATGGAAGGTCCCCAGTCAGAGAAAAATATCACAATTTGTTCATTCATACTGATTGTATGTAATCTTATTAAGATTCATTTTTCAAATCTTTCAAATTCCTTAATAATGATGAATGGGAAACGAAGGAAATTCAGAATAATTGTCCATCATTCCAATAGCAATATTCCGTAAGATTAACCCAAAGGAAACCTTATCTTTGAATTTCAAATCCTGATTATACTGTACTGAATAATTCACTTGTTGCTTTCTTTCTACATTCAGTTCAATTAACATATACTTTTTTCCCATCTTGATAGAGTGTATCTACAGAAATAGATGCACCATGAGTCCACTTTCTGGACAACTGCAGTTCACCTCTATAGAATAAATTTATTTGCTCCCAAGTACGATCGTTATAATAAGACCATTCAATTCCATGCTTCTCTTTTTTTTCTATTCCCATGTAGGTCACTTTATATTTCACATTTCCATTCAAATAATAATCCCACGATGAAAATAATCCCGATGGATCAGGGTCATCAATAATCTCTATGCCTTCCGGATTCCATCTCTTGAAAAAAATAATTTCACCCTGTCTAAATAGTTTAATGGTGCTCGGTTCACTATTATCGTGGTACTCAAATTGAGCAAGAAGTTCATTGTCATTAATAAAAGTTTCTTTAATCAAAACTTTTGAAGAACTGTAGAGACGGAATACTCCATGTTCAAAATCCCCAAGATCGAATATAGTTGAACAATCACCTAACTCTTCATCTGGTTTACTATACATAAAGGACCTTTGATAACATTGTTGCCCAACGATCTCATTATTCTCATATTGC